>OCVV012827065.1_pt1 | contig 18136 bp, 10 predicted proteins | sample 1539721 | NCBI WGS metagenome assembly OCVV01 (sample SAMN02144230, study PRJEB22623) | gut metagenome | biome: sheep rumen | host: Ovis aries | place: New Zealand | reverse complement strand
ATACGAGCTGTTTTGTCATTAGGATCAATCTCATAGACCTTACGCCAATAAGGGATAGAAGTCTTTTTGTCGTTTTGTGACACATAATAGTAATACCCTAGATAGCGATTACAGAGCTTATAGCGTGCAGTATCGTTCTCAGACAAAGGCTTCTCTTTAGCATTCAAAAGTGCTAACAACCGCTCTGCATATGGTTTTGCCAGTGCTCTTTCCGCTCTTGGGTCTATACGATTACAGTTATTGATAATATTTTCCAATGCCACATTGGCTTGGTCAGGAAAATCCTGTGCAATTTTCTCATAGATTCGATTAGCCTGATTATAACATTCCTCTTTCTTAGGTCCATTTTCTTCAGCTGCCTGGTACATGTAAGCTCTAGCCCATAAACTGTAGACATAAGCCGAAGGGCGTCCTTCCTTTTCTCGCATATCACAATAATTTTTATAAGTTGTATAAGCCTTATCCCACTCTCCGTCATCTACATATAGTTGGGCGATGTCCTGATAGGCATTATTACACATAATCTGTTTATTTTTCTTTGCTTCTTCACTAGCATCCTTAAGAGGGAAATCAATGACTCTTTGATATAATTCAATGGCCTTATTGGTCTTTTTCAATTTATAGTATGAATTTGCCAAATTGTACAAATCTTCAATAATTAGGTTTGATTCGTCAAACTGAGTAATCAACTGATTACCCCATTCAACCGCTTCTTTATGATTCTCAGCCTTCCTAAAGGCAAGTAAACCGACACGGTAAATTGGGTGTGCCTGAGGAAACTTCTGTCGTCCAAATTTTACTGCTTCTATAGCCACATCATTTTTGCCCAATAGATAACAGAGTGTAGCATATTCTCTCAGATCTGATGGCGGAAGATTATCAAGTTTCTCCTTGCCATAGAACTCCATTGCCTCGTTAACTTTTCCCGCATTAGAGTAGATGCGGGCAATCTGAAGGTTTACAGGAAAATCTGGTGCATATGGTAAAATATCTTTAATTTTATTAGCTGCAGCATCCAGTTTACCTTGTCGAGCCAGAATATTCGCATAACGAATATAGCCTGTCGAGTCCTTCGGGTTGACCTTTATTGCCTTTCCATACCATTCTATTGCCTCTTCATAACCATTTCTTCCATATCGGTCTTTAGCCCAGTCGCCTGCAGCTATATAAGTAGGCAGATAATTAGCGTCACTTGCAATAGCCCTGTTAAAAAATTTATGAGCATAAGAGCTGTCTCCCGCCTGATAGTACGATTCGGCTATACCCACCAGCACTTTAGGGTCGTTCTTAAACTTCTTACAGATTTCCTCTACCAGCCTATCGGCACCTTTGATAGGATTCATATTTCGAATGACATAATTCAATGCCTTGACAGAAGCATCAGGATCGTTCTGTGCCGACAAAGGCAAATGTGCCAGTATCATTACCACCAAAAAAGAGAATATTCTTCGCATATCACTATCTTTATTATCAAACTTAAAACGCATACTGCACACCCACATTCAGCGTCTGCATATATTTTACACTAAGGAAATCTATACATGGCATATTGATGCCATTCAACAGATATAATGCCGGCTCTACGAATAGCCCCAAGTGCTTCGAGGCCTTTACTTGCATCTTCACACCAAGATGCCCACCAAACTTAACACCCCCGCCCTGAAAGGGTTCCTCCAATTCCACCTTATGATTCACCAAGATAGGCTCATCTGGTGAAGGTTCAGCTTTATCGCCAATAGGGATGATGGCTGTCGGACCGAGGAAGGCACTGAAATCCACACGCCTATTAGGATTCGTCCCACACAAAGCATTACTTAGATTAATCATATAACCTATCGAAGCTAATCCCAAGCGATAGTTATGTTTCCATAACCCACGACGTAAGACCTGAGTTTTTGCAGGGTCTGGTGTCACATCCTCATCCATATTATAGTCGTAATAATTCTCTACTCCTGAGCGTGACATAGAAATGAAGTCAAATGATGCCCTCAGTCCATGAATCTTATGCGGATGATACTCAACAAAGCCTTTTGCATTATATGCCATAGAACTACCATCAGCATAACTCGTCTTGGTATGTATCAAATTAAAGCCACCTCCTGCTCCCACTACCAGTTTTTGGGTAATCGGTTCGCCCTCACTCTCTTCAATAGTGTCCCTATAACGGGATGAACGAGTAGCTATTTGTATTCCAAAGCTGACTGAGAAGCTGTTATCTGAGTATAGTTTGTTCCAATCAACATTGGTATAGGGAATCTTATATACATAGTGCATAAAACGAGGCTCTACAAAGAAATGAAGTCCATCACTCAACTGATACCACAAATGTAAGCCACCCGTATATGCCTCACTACGCGTACTCAAGCGCTCTGTCTGATACTTATCCACCCAACCATATTCCACACCACCAACTATGTAGGCTCCATACTTATTGCTCCAACTGAAATTCTTAAAGAAGCCAAAAGGATTGAGCATAGCTTCCAACCTCACACCTTTATAGATATTGTGCAAATTGGTTATATAGCTTTTACTATCGGCATCTTCGGCATCCACTGGTACGAAGCCCTTGTTCCATGTCATCTGCCGAACTGAACCAGTCAAGCGTAAGCCAATGACTGGTGAGAACCATTTACCAACACTTATAGAGAAGTCATGTCCCATTGTCTCACCTGTCCCTAACTGTGTTCCTGTTAGGAAATTGATACCATTTGAATACTCAAATATCCAAGGTTGTTGCCATTCCTGTAAAGTCGTGGAATCGGAAGGCAGGTATCCCTGCCGTCTACGATTCTTCACGAACCGCATTCGCTCTTGCGGTGACAGATTGTTGTGTATATAGTATATATAGCTAAGATTAAGTCCATAGAAGACATCAATTTTCCTCCAGTTTTGGTTCTCGCTCAGATCATATTTATCGGTAGCCAGCCCAATATACGGTTCCAGGTTGATATATCCCTGCGGACCGGTAAAGAAACGGAACTGTGCTCCGAGGTGTCCCTCAAAAGCCAACCCACTCTTGTCTTTTGGCAGATTCAGTCGCAGGCGGTCAGCCTCTTCCTGTTCGCCCATCTCCTCAAACTCCTGAATGCGCTTCTGAGCCTCCTCCTCATAAAGAATGTTCTTAAAGCTCAGTTTGCTGTAGTGAATACCCAGACCGAAGATCGTCGACACGTCCATCAGTCTTGACGGGCGGAAACCGCTGAAATAAGACGACAGACTGAACATATGATCTAATTGCACTCCGTATTTAGTAAACAAGCGGTCTTTTGATTGTTGATATCCCCAAGCTCCTTTGAGCGACAAACGGAAGGAGTTGAATTTATTGAATTGTTTACCAATACCAATATTCACAGCTGATAAGGTGTTGAAGCTATAGCCCTTCCCTGGTGGTACCATCTGTTCCACTCCTAATCCAACTTGCAGGAAAAGATGGTCATCCCATTTACGAGTAAATACCTCGCCATTGGAACGATATCGCTTCTCCATGATATAGTCCATAGCATCCATACCAGAAGCCAAATTACGTTTGGTACGAGTGATAGTGTCATTAGCACTTTCGTCATCATCTTCACCAAATACCGTCGTATCTCGGGGAACTATTGTATAGTCTGGTAATAAGACGATGCGCGCAGTTGCAACATTCCAAGTCAGGCTACAAAGTAGCAGTATCAGTAGTTTTTTCGTCATTGTTATTCACCATTTCTTGTTCATTATCATCCTCGCCATCATCCTCTGTGCTTGGATTCGCTTTGTTAGCTTTCTTAGCTTTTTCCCGGGCCTCGTATTCATAAAGCAACCGAAACAGTTTTCGATAGGCAGGAATATCATTTTTCTTATATTTATACGTCTTCCGTAAAGACTCAGATACATGTCCTTCGTTAAAATACATCCGCTTATATTTAGGTTCCATTTCAAAAGCATGATTGAAATAAGCTAAATAGAAAGGTATCTTATCTGTATCAATATCTTCATCTTCCGCTTTAGGCTTCTGGACTTTAGGAACCTCTTTGATTTCCGGCAACACGCCATCATGACTCTTCATGTAGGCTTCTTTATGCTTTATATAATCAATATAGCGTTCATAATTATCGCCATATTGTAACTCTTCCTCTTCACTAGCCGTCAACTGATGGAATCCATCTCCAAAATCCACTCTTCCCTCAGAAGGAGTATCTTCGTCCATGTCCTCCAAGTCGTCCCGATTCTCTTTGCCTGCCTTATCAACCCAAAGCAACGCTTTCAAATACCACTTCTTAGGTAAATCGTCGGGCAAAGCATCAACATACTTCATTGCCTCGTCCGTCATACCCCAGTCCGGAATCTCTGAATAGAGTATAGCTTTGTTCTCGTCGCTGGTACTCAACACATATTTCTTGGCATCTTCATAAGCCCTTTCTTGTTCATAATTCCGACCTGTAATATAATGAAGGCGCTTCAAGTCCATATACCGTTCCAAATTCTCAATACTAGGATCTTTGACATTGGCCTTCTTTAACCAGTTAATAAAATACATAGCTGAATCCATTTTCATCTCTTGATAATAAGTCACTGCCTGATTCATGAGCATTTCCTTACGATTGACAGTGATGGTCAGCATGTCATCAATAGCTTTCTTGGCATTGACCTGTCCTTTTGAGAGGTCTATAAATGGCTCCAGCACGCGAGCATTCGGAATACCATTCTTTAGATTCATTAAAGCAACACGATTGCAGACATATGGCGCTATGATGTTTTCCGTTGCGTATTCAGGATCCTGAGTAATATGGCGATAGGCAATCATTGTCAGTGTGTCAATTTCTGCGCTATCGGTCAGATTATTGAAAATGTTCCAATAGTCACCATTCGAGAAGTGTTTCTTCCCTGTTCTATAGAGTTCTCTGTTCGTCAAGTATTCATCTACAGCCTCATCTGCTGTCATTACCTTGGCACGAATATACTGATACGACGCTCTCATGGCACGCATATTCTCCAACACAGGGACCACTTCTGTTTCATAGAACGGCAATTGACGCAACTCCCTATCCGGCACTTCCGTTCGCCCTGCGATCTCTCTCACCTGATTAGCTTCTTCTATTTTTCCCTTCTTGCCTAACGCATCGGCCACGTCCATCCAAGTGTACACACTGGAAGAACTATTCACATGAACGCCACTGGGCAGGTAAGGCTGTATCATAGAAGCAGCTTTCTGGGCACGACGTAGTGCCAGAGCTTGGTTTACCTTCATACCACCATCAGGTGATGCCATACCTTGAATCTTTGGCGAAACCAACTTATTGCCATACGAGCGTAATTCGTCAACCAACTTTCTGAGGTTGACCGTGTTCATAGAGTCGTCTTCCAAGATATCTTTACCCAACACGAAACGGAGTTGTAAATCCCGATTCTCTTGTCCAAACTGCGACTGGGCCTCCTCCCTGAATTCTTCTGTCAGTTCTATTTCCTGTAGGGCAGGAGTGAAATCGAGGAACTTAAATGGTCGTTCTCTCAGACATGTACCACTCCATGAATCTTTCAAATAAACATGATGGAAGTCTTCCAAGGCATAAGAGAAAGGACCTCGGAAGCTACTGTTTTTATCTTCCTTCTTAAAAACAAGGGTAGTATCAATACGAATCCACTCTCCCTCCTCCAATGGAGTACTGGCCTGATAGGCATTCTTGAGGGAATCGTATGTGAAATAGTCAAAATTCATTCGCTTGTCTTGCAGCTCATGATACTTTGCTCCCTCATACACCAATGGCATGCAATTGGCCAAGGTATCGTCCGTCTGACAGTTTACGGCATAAGTCTGCACTATCAGTCTAGCATTATCCTTCGCCCACTTAGCAGGCAACTCCAACTTAATCCGGAAGTATTCGTTCCCATCGTCAGGATCACCTGTTCCTCCTCCAATAACAGGTCGTTCTGCCATTTTACCTAAGACTTCGGCACCTTCCAGACGCTGAACGTTAATTACAATATTATATTCGGTTTTCCCTGCTTCCACTTCAATAATGTCAGACACCTTAAACTCGTTACCTGTCAGGAACAAGAAACAAAGTGTCGTAGCAGTGTTAATTTCAAAACGCCCTGTGCGCTTAGTAGTGTTCTTGTCGGCAAAACCGTATTTCTTCTTCAAGCGTATAGCCTGGTCTTCCAATGCAAGATCGACATTACCGTCCCCTCCTCCCTTGTCACCAGACAAGCGGTCAAAAGCATTCTTGGCTTCTTGGGCAGCTTCGCGATTGGCAAACATAGCATACCAAACACGTTCGTTGATATCCTTTCCGTTGTCTTTGTTATGAATTGTAACCTTTCCCTTAATGGTTACACTCTCAACGTCCTGGGCTACCATATTCAATGGCATCCATAGGCAAACAAGCCCCAAAATGATATGTCGAATTGTTCGTTTCACCTGATGATATACGTTAGGCTGACACCAATGCGAGTCGGTATAAAGTAAAAGCCTTTTGCATTAGTCCTTTGGGCATTATCGACCGAGTAGTCAGCATCATACTGGTCACCCACGAAATATTCCTTTTGTTTGTAATGTACAAATCCGAAACCTGCATGAAAGTCAATATTCAGACGACGTGTAAGGGGCAATACATAGCCGAAGGTCAACCCTCCACCAATAGCTGTTCCATCATACACTTTGCCGCTCCATGTGATATCGTATGTACCACCAATGGCTCCAAATCCAATAAACTCATGGTACATCGGACGCCCAGAGAAATAGTAACGATATTCTGGTTGTAGGGCATAGAGTTTTACATCTTTACCCAGTAGCTTCGACATCATCATTCCGTTCAGACTGATAGTTGAACGTTCACCCACCACTAGTTCAAAACCTAGGTTGGGCGACAGGGTAGCCAACCACAGCGCATCGACATTTGTCGACAACATCTGTGCATTTGCTGTCATGGTGCTCAAAGCAGCCCAAACTATCGTAAAGAATATTTTCTTCATTCCCAGTCTTAAATTCACTTTTCTGTTTTAAAATGTGTTCGTACGGCACGTAGGCCGTACAAACACATCGGTTAGTATAGGTTAGAATTCCATCTGTTCTACGGGATTGTCTGACTCTGTCCAAGGAGCCAGCGTAGCACGGAGGGTTATCTCCTTACGGGCATTGACCTTAATCTCAACCCAATAAGCCTTTCCAGCTTCAAAACCATTCTCTGGCATTTCCAGAGCAATAGGCTCTTCATGCTCGAAAATTTCGCCTGTATTGTCGGTCAAAGTGAGACGGATGCTATAGGTTCCAGATGAGCTATAAGGCCCCTTTGGAGGAAGCAATATACCATCTCCTACAGGGTTACCAGAAGCATCTATCACCATATTGCCTTCTTCATACTTCACTCCCAGATACAATGGTGGTAAATTATCACCCATACCTTCTAAGAGTCGATAACGATCACTTGTTCCAGGAACAAGATAAGAAGTCATAGACCCTTTTGATGGTGATACATATGCTACACCCTCACCATCATTTGCATCGTGCAAATAGAAATCGACAGGTGTATTAGTTCCTGTTGTAGCTGCAGAAACAACACCTTCCTGCCCTCCACTTCCACGCTGAGCAATGACCAAATTGTTTCTTGGAGGAACATCCACCACACAGACATCCAAAATCTTGATTCCTTGTGTTTCGACAGTCTCTGATCCAAAACGGGCGCCTTCGATAACCTTAAAACGAAGACGGGTGAGCGCATGTTGCATTCCTAACACAGGAATCTCGTCAGCATGTTCCCCATCGTTCGTAAAGAAATACCTTGCACTATAGGCATAGTCTGATTCTTGGGCATCTGTAATTGGAGTCTTACCCCAAAGTACATCCTGAGTTCCATCAAGGGTTAACTCGGCAGTGACACTATTACGACTAACGGTGACCTTATTATCAGCTACTTTTGGATAGTACCCATAAAAATTATACTGGAACCAACCACCCATAGGATAATAGTATTTCCTATTGTTATCGATTACTCCACTTTCAGACCAACAAATATTAGAGACCTGCGTTGGTACGCCTTCTATCTCGACCTCATCAATACGGGCATTGGCTTCCACATTATTCAGCCAGACATTATACTTTCGTGTATTTGAATTGGTATGAGCCCAGTTCAAATCAGGAGCTTTAGCTGACTGCTGTTTATAAGCTAAACAGAATATTCCCATATTACCATCTAAGTCTGTTGTAGAGAAAATATCATTCTCACCAGATTCGATGATGGTACGCATAGAATTTGAACCATTTCCAGATGACAATTTTATCTCATGGTCACTGCTGGAAACCACTACATTAGTGGTATCCATCACCTCTGCTTCTATACCTCCTTGCGTAAGGATATTATCAGAAGAACAGCTACACATCAGAGAAACTGTTGTCAGTCCAAGGAAGAATAGTTTGTTCGTCATTTTATACTCATATTTGTCTTTTTACTCTTCACGATTAATTATTTAATCGCTTATTATATCAATGCCTCCATCTGTATTCTCTGGTTTAGCACTGATTCGCATCTGTATCCAATAATATTTCCCTGGCTCAAACGTGCCACTAGTCGGGGCTATCCTAAAATATCCCTGTGGTGAGCAATCGTTACCAAGTTTGTCACGCATCGTCACCTTGATGTAATAATGATCGGATGGTGGCAACATAACCCCATTACCTATCTCAAGAGCACTGGCTGCAGTAGACTTAATGAGATAACTACCATTGAGGTAACCGCTGCCGGCTATGTCATCTCTAAGATAAACCGCCTCTTTTGTTGCATCCTCTTTTGCAACTAAGGTTCCTATATTCTCAGGGTTAGTGCGATCTGCAAGGGTCAACGTCTGATGAACAGGCACATTGGCTATCTCTATACAAGTCACCCGAATACCTCTGGAATCAACGGTAACTCCCTCTTTATCATCACCTGCTATCGCTCTGAACCTTAATCCGGTCAGTAGGTGTTGCATTCTCAGGCTTGGGGTCTCTCCCAAATGAGTAGTGAAATAGGTGGCATAATACTCGGTATCTCCAGTACTGCCCCAAATCACATCCTGGGTACCATCCAATACATAATCAACGGTAACTTTATCTGATGCTATCTCAGGAGACGTAACATGTGGGGAGTAGCCATAAAAACTATATTTATACCATCCGCCCATAGGGTAATAATAATGATTTCCCCATTCAATACTTGTCACATTGCCCTGACCGAAATTCCTTACTTTCGCAATAGCAAAGACATTGTCCATGCAGACATTATTATCAGATACTGTCCAATCTATGTTTGGAATGGAAGCCTTGGCAGACAACCTACTTGTTGCCAAGCAGAAGATACCAAGACCTCCATGATTTTCATTGAGTGAAAAGAGATTCGGGTTATCATTTACCACCATCGCCCTCATTGATTCTTCCGAACCAACGGGAGTAGAAGCTAGCCCCAGACTGATTTCCACGGCACTATTCTCTACGACCTGAGACTCATAAAGAGGCTCATCATCGGCAGAACAGCCCGTAAGAATCACTGCTGCCAGCAAGTTGATAACTATTGATAACCTAAACTTCATTCTCAACAAATGCTATAAACAGATATTATTATTCTGCGTCTGGGTCAACAACAATATCAGTGTCAGACTGACTCCATCCCGTCAAAGTTGCGGTAATCTTAATATCCACAGGACCATAAAGAGTGATGGTGATTAAATAAGATTCACCAGCAGCAAATGCCTTAGGTGTTACTCCGTCGCTTTCTTTAGTTGTACGTACAACCTCTTTTTCCAATGGGGGCTGAGCAACTGCACCTGTTCCAGGAGCAATAGGACCAGGTGTTAAGTCAGTATCATAAGTTGCATACCATGCAGCCTCAGAACCACTATTAATCGTATACTCTACGATAATATAGTAACTATCTTGTGGTGCAACGAGGAGTGCCTCGCCAACAGTTTTGATATCTGTACCTGTACCTGGTGTAGCATCTGCCCATGTTAAAGCAACTGGAGTTAATGCCTTCATAGTTCTGTCGTAGGGGTCGCCACCTGTACGCTCTTGAAGTGCTAAAGCGGGGAAATACTTGTTATCTGTAACTACGTCACCAGCTGCAATAGCAGGGTCTCCATCAAAATCTTCTTCAGCTAAAACATCACCCCAGATGACACGCTTTGCTGTTTCAATTGCTCCTTTTGAGTAGTCATAAGCAACGATTAACTGACCTGTTTTCTTTGAACGAACTTTAATTGCTGTAACTGTAACACCGCAGTCAGCAGCCTTCTGATTTCCTGCAACGACTTTGAACTGTAAGCGGCTTAACACATGTTTGAAAACCAAATCAGGCTGTAGTCCTTGACGAGCTGCAGTCGCGGAATATGAATTGGCCTTAGCACGTGCAGCAAGAGTAGCATCAGCAGTAATTTCAGTCTCCTGATTGGTTGTAAGCGCTTCTGCGGTAAATATTGTAGGATCTATACCAGTAATATTTGCAGTCGTAGGAGCTTTGGCAACCATCAAATCGTGAGTACCATCAATTGTAAATGCTACAGAACGATAAGGAATTGCGGCTTGACCATCAGATGGAATAAGTGTATTTCCATTAGTAGCTGCAGAGGTGTTTGCTGCCACTTCACCATATCCGCCAAGGTAATATCCCCAAAAATCAGAACGGCCTGTAGTGGGATAATACTTTACCTTATATTTTGCTGTAGCAGGTCCTGTATATGGGTTACCAGAACTAATCTCTTTCGCAATTCCAGAGGCTGTATTTTCAATCGTCAGCGGAGTTACCAAAGCTGTTCCATCATACAAAGGAGTATCTCCACCAGTAAAATTAAATGTAGGAGTTCCATCAGCATTAATGTTATACATTAAAACATTAATTTGCTCACCATTCCAAATATTAGTGGTCTGTCCCGCAATATCACCTACAGTACCTGTACCACGCATTGTCATGTTAGCACCTCTAGAAGCCACACCAATCTCAATAGCAACCTTTTCGGCATCAGTGTCAATACCCACCTCACCAGGATTGCTGGCGAGATCATCACTACTTGAACAACCTGCAAACAGCGCTGCTGCTGCCATTGTTGCGAAAATAAAACTTTTTCTCATAATCGTTAAATTTAAATGATTAATAAAATTGTTTAATGTTCTTTTTTTATAATATTAGTTATTCGTAAACTTGTTCTGTCTCTGCATCGTCAGGGTCTACTATAATAGTCTCACCCTCCTGCCAACCTTCAATATTGGCAAACACCTTGATAGGCTGTAGTCCATAAACTACCAGATTGATAGTATAATAGCGGCCCGTCTTGAAAACGTAATTGCCGTCTGCGTCACGGTTTTCCTCCTTTTCGGGAGCAGCAACACGATAAGTAGACACAATGCGTTTGATTTCGCCTTCACGATTCTGTGTCGCAACAATAGTTATTACATATTCCTGACGCGAGGGCAATATAATACTTCCTCCTATATCAACATACTCACGCTGGTTAAGTGTAGTATTTGCATAACCTTTCTTCCATTCTACATGATAATAACCCGAATCAATGAGTTCACATGGTTTCAGACGCTCCTCAATAGTTCCATCCTCCAACGTCACCTCTTCTAATTCCGGATTCTCATGCAGATAAAGGCGTTTTTCTCTGTCGGGATTGACATAAAAGCCCACTCTGGTTGGGTCTTTATGAGCCACCACCAACTTGCCAGAGGCTGGACAGGTGACATAAATAGAGTCAACAGTAACATAGTTAGCTGTTGTATCTCCAGGATAAGCACGGAACAATAACCTTGACATCTCATGATATACATCCACATAAGGGTCAATATTGCGGTGCGCTGCATAGGTACTGTAATTTCCAATGTTAAGCACACGCTGCCGCTCAGAATCAGTCATTGTTAGTTCACTGTAACGCTCGTCCAACACCTCTTCGGTAAGTCGGGGAGCAAAGCCACACATCACGTCCTGTGTTCCGTCAATCTCCAAATCGTAGTAGATACTGTCACGGTCACGATGACAGGATGCAGTAGAGATGTCATCAATATTATAGGCAAAGAAATTGTAGCCCACATCCTGATATGAGCCATAATAAAGCGGAGTCTTGTCGGTTGGGAAAAGACCCGTTTTCTCGTCGAGATAGGTAGGCATACCAGCATTATAGTCATAACCATCTACCAGACAGTTCATCTTGCTTTCATCCTTTGTACCACCACTGGAAGCCATCAGCGTCCAAGTCATGTTTGGCTCGTTGGCCAGCTCTCCTGGATAAGAGGCACCTGTACTGGAATACTTCCCGTCACGGAATGAGAAAATATGAAAAACCGTATTGTAATAGAGCACTGAATCCTTGTGGGTTAATTGTATAGGATTTCCATCTTTGTCTTTAGTTGCCGTGATAGGGTTGAAGGCTCCTATTCCACGCATACCACTATTTCGGACAGATGACACAGAGAAGAAACTCTGCTTATTAACGTAGACATAGAGAGGTACAAGCGTGGAGGAATCTGGTGTCTCACCATTGATGAGCGGATTCTCCGTCTCATAGTACATGCCAGGATAAGACTCCGAGCAAGCTCCCAGTCCTATCGCAACCGCTATGGCAACTAATCCTGTCTTTATTTTCAATTTCATATAATAGCTTGTTTTATTTTCACACATCAATAACAATATCACCCTCATCCGCTGCCTGCCAACGCTCAAGTCCGTCGTCGTCGGACGAGATAATGAAATTCTCGTCAATAACTAGATTTGAGTCTATTTCCAATACACCATATTCTTTACGCCGGCGTGCATATAAGCCATCTTCCGTTATATCATAGAGATTGGCCCTGTAAATGGTATGATAGAGATTAATCTTACCACGAATAGGCTGGCGGTCATGGATGAACACCATTACCTGCATAATACCTGGACCGCGCCCTACGATACTGTCAGGAGCATTAACAATACTGAGCACGTCAATATTTCCATGACAGAGCAGATAGGTATTGGTCTCTGTATCCTGCACCTGAGAACCGTTTTCATTTTCCAAATGAGCTTGGAACATCATCTTGCAAGTAGTGCTGATGTCGATGAAGTCATTGGAAAGATTCACCTTATAAGGTATACCAGCGATGTCTGCATAGATGGAATCTATAATGAAAGGTTCTACGTCAACTTTCTTGCGGATATGGAACCGTATATCAATATTCTGCGATAACAGATGAGGCTTAAAAGTAAACTGCTCTGCCGCATTCTTTTTGATGTCGCACGGTGCTATAGTATCATAATAAATAGGTGTAATATCAGGCTGGATATAATTTTTGTTATCACCATAAGTATTATAGTCTTTCCAATAGTCAACAGTTCCTCGCAGTTTCGGATCACTATATGCATACCTCTTATATTCGACATTTAGGTCGCGAAGGGTGGTGTCGGTTTCCGCTGCACGAACATAGCTATCTACTTCACGATAGATAAGTTCGGTAGTATCGCGATTGAAAGTGACGAACTTAAATGTTCCCGGGCGAAGTTGGAACTCATCCGTAGCCATGTCTACACCTGGCAGTTCTTCTTCCACTTCGACAGTGTGTGTCTTGGGCTCGGAGACATCCTCCTCTATGCCTGTTGTATCGACTTCTGCCGTTATTGTACTATCATTATTCTCTTCAGTTTCATCGGGCTCCTCATAGGTCGTAATGCGACGGTCGGGGGCATTCCACACATACCAACCTGAACCGTCTTGCGAATTCACTTTCACCTCGCACTTCCACGATCCAACTATTCGTTTGGCAATGATATACATAGAATCGGGTTCCTCATGAGCAAACTTTCCGTTACGCGTATTACTCCAATCATAGTTGAATCGCACACCGGTTCGGTGAGGGTGCTCTGGTTCGTCACAGAGTTCCACTGCCGTACAAGCACCCAATACAAGGAGACAGAACAAGAGCATCAGATGTAAGAAAAGTTCCTTCATTGTCCTCCCTCCTTTCCTTTTACGTTGTTTTCTGTCGCTGTAACAGAGGATTGTTCCTGCACCTTGGGCTCTGTCGTCACCTGAGGCTGCTCCTCTGGTTTGAGGGCCTCTTTCTTCTGTTTCTTCTCCTCTTCCTTAGCAGCTTTCTTCGCCTGTTTTTCTGCCTCTTTAGCGGCTTGCTCGTCTTTCTTCTGCTTAGCTTTCTGGGCAGCATCCTTTAACCTTATACTGTCATTTTTAGCTTTATTCTTAGTAGCAAGCGAGTCGTATTTCGACCAGAACATCTTACGGGCCAATCCATCAAGCGAATCCATAAAAAGTTTATCGTTTCGTGACTTTTGGCGGGCAGAAATCACGCTATCCACAACATCTTGATAACGCCGATCAACATCATAACGCCACCGATACTTTTTGCTAATTGGATACTTGCCAAAGCGATAAACAAAACCTACACGCAAATCATTGATAATTGGCATTATCGTAGTCTTATTCCCTGTCTTAGGATAGCAATCATCTTCACGATTGTGAGTATAGGTGTCGTACTTGGCATAAGCAACACCTATTGCTGCCGCAAATTCTAAATCTAACGAATTCCCACTAGCAAACTCATATAGAGGCTTAACCATTCCCCACATAACTCCACCGAGAATAGCATTACCTTGCTTTCCCTCTTTTCCCAACTTAAGGGAATACGTATTATAACCTACAAAGGCACCACGATAATATACAGTATTAGGATGGCGCGATTCTGGACGACGTGCAGAAACCAAACGATCCCAGAAATGCTTTTGGCGCCTAACGTTTCGACCGTCGAAAGGACGTATTCGATAATAGTTACGCACTTCCGCACGAACTTCTGTGACATTATAGACAATGCCTGGTTTGAAAGTGTGATTGGAACCAGGACGGAATCGCACGTTCAAGCCTGCACTCCAGCGATTCCAATTGTATTGACCCACGTCAAACTCCACACCAATATTTGGCACTAACAGTAGCCAATCAACTGCATTAGTGCGCAGCGACAACCTTTCTGCGGTAGAAAGAGTGTCTACGTGCTGACGTGTCTCAACAACCTGTGCCATCGCAACAAGTGGGAAGAACATTATACACATCCATATATATTTCTGGATATGGCTGCCCATCAACTTACTGTTACTCAATCATTTTTAACAACAGAACATATCATGTCCCTGTCGCGCCTCAATCTCCCAAATAAGAAGCTTAGGTTAATACTTATATTTTAGTGGTGGAACTAAAAAAGGCATGGGAGTATCTACTTTTCGCTTATCCCAGTCCTTCAGGCCTTCGCATTGCCCCTGTATCAAGGATAAGCAACGCAGCCAGCCCACGCCGAGTGAAAACTATCTAAACAATTTCAACGCATATGTACATATTATATACATACAGAAATTGATAGTAATAAATCACCCACGCAGACGTCTCGTTGCACTATCTCTGTGATACAGATTCAAATTTGCGAAGTTTGAAGGACACAGATAACAGCGTATCGTAAACGCCTTTTCGAGACCTGCCCTACAAATGGCATGGTGGCCTCTCATCCATCGATGTTTTTTGACCCGCCCCGTCCTCTTATGGACTGGCATAGTCGGGGCAAAGATAAATAAAAAAAAAACAAAAACAAAAAAAAGTAGAAAAAATTTGCTCTTTTTCACTAAAAAATAGTCTATGAACCAGTTTCGCCTTCCTCATTAAAGGCTTATTCTATATCAAATTACTATAAATTCCGAATACGGAGAAGTTTTTGCCTTTGAAATAAAGGGGATATAGATCAATAACGACCGGCAGAACTCTTGCCCAACCAGTCGTTTTATCTATTTGTAATTAAAATTTAGTCTTCTTCAGGGGGTCACATCGGAAAAGGCCCCCAAAAGGGGGTCTCGAGCCAAATCATCGATTGGCTCGAGCTAATTCATGATTTGGCTCGAGCCAAATTGACAAGGGGCTCTTTTTAATCCTCCTCAGGAGCCTGACCAATCAACTCCATAAACTCGTCGAGCTTTGGAGTGATGATAATCTGGGTGCGACGGTTGCGCTGTTTGCCTACTTCAGTAGAATTTGGCTGCAGAGGATTATATTCGCCACGACCGCCAGCTGTCAGACGCTTGGGGTCAACACCATACTGATTTTGCAAAGCCTGAACTACTGACGAAGCACGCAGACAAGAGAGGTCCCAGTTGTTGCGGATGTTCTCGCGCTTGATGGGTACATTGTCCGTATTACCCTCGATGAGCACGTCATAATCCTTGTAATCCTTAATAATTTTGGCAATCTTCGAGAGAGTCTCAGAGGCGCGGTCGCTGATTTCATACGAACCACTCTTATAAAGCATGTTATCAGCCAATGAGATATACACTACGCCCTTCAGTACCTGGACATCCACATCCTTCAGTTCCTCCTTAGAAAGAGAACGGGTCAGATTGTTGGTCAGCACCATGTTCAGCGAGTCACTCTTCGATTTTACCTCTACCAAGTGGCGGATGTACTTATTCGACTCGTTGATCTGGTCCACCAACTTTTCGATGCTGATATTATTCTGATTAGCATTAGTCAGACTCTTATCGAGTGCGTTCTGTAGTGCCTGATTAGCCTTCTCCTCAGCCGCCAGTTGTTGTTCGAGACTGGCCACACGAGCCGTTGCCGCAGCCAGTTTCTCCTTGGTATCCGTAAAATTCGTCTGCAGCGCCTTATTCTCTTCCTGACAAGCTAACAATTCTTTCTTTGACGAGCAGCTTGAAACCATCATGGCAGCTGCTGCGATAGTCATCACTAAAAATGTCTTTTTCATCCTTTTATTCTTTTAATTAAACATGATTACGGCTGCAAAGATAATGATTTAACTATTATTTTGTACCAAACTTGCCACGATTTAGATAAATTTAAGTACCTTTGCATCCAAATTAAAAATTAATAAGGTAAAAGACATGATTCTCTTTTTTAAGACCCCGCAGAAGAGTGTGATTGCCACGCAGGCAGACCACGCACTCAATCAAGACGAAGTAAAGGAACTCTGTTGGCTTTATGGCGAAGCCGAACTGCTTAGTGATGAGACGCTCGAAGGACATTTTGTAGGTCCACGTCGAGAGATGGTGACTCCCTGGTCAACGAATGCCGTTGAGATTACTCAGAACATGGGACTGAAAGGTATTCAGCGCATAGAAGAATATTTCCCCGTTGACTCTGAGGATGCGGAACACGACCCCATGCTGCAGCGTATGTACAAGGGGCTGAACCAGGACATCTTCACGATTAACATCCAGCCGGAGCCCATTAAGTATGTTGACAATCTGGAGGAATATAACGAGCAGGAAGGCCTGGCCCTAAGTCCTGAGGAGATAGAATACCTGCATAAGATTGAGAAAGAGAATGGTCGCCCACTGACTGACTCTGAGATTTTCGGTTTTGCCCAGATTAACTCAGAGCATTGTCGCCATAAGATTTTCGGTGGCACGTTCATCATCGACGGCAAGGAGATGGAGTCGAGTCTTTTTGCCATGATCAAGAAAACCACACAGGAGAATCCCAACAAGATTCTCTCAGCCTATAAGGATAATGTTGCCTTTGCACAGGGACCGGTAGTTGAGCAATTTGCCCCAGCCGACCAGTCAACCAGCGATTATTTCCGCGTGAAGGACATTGAGAGTGTGATTTCGCTGAAGGCAGAGACTCACAACTTCCCCACTACGGTAGAACCCTTCAACGGTGCTGCAACAGGAACGGGTGGTGAGATTCGCGACCGTATGGGCGGTGGTGTCGGCTCATGGCCTATTGCCGGTACGGCAGTTTATATGACGGCGTATCCTCGCATTGAAGATGCTGACCGTGACTGGGAAGATATTCTTCCTGTTCGTCAATGGCTCTATCAGACACCTGAGCAGATTCTGATTAAGGCTTCGAACGGTGCCAGTGATTTTGGTAACAAGTTCGGTCAGCCACTGATTTGCGGTTCTGTATTGACCTTCGAACATCAAGAACCTACCACACCTACTAAATATGCCTACGACAAGGTGATTATGTTGGCAGGCGGTGTCGGTTACGGCACTAAGCGTGACTGTCTGAAGAAAGAGCCCCAGAAGGGCAATAAGATAGTGGTTGTCGGTGGTGACAACTATCGCATCGGACTCGGTGGCGGTTCTGTATCATCGGTTGATACGGGTCGCTATTCAAATGGTATCGAGCTGAATGCCATCCAGCGTGCCAA
>OCVV012839896.1_pt1 | contig 18139 bp, 10 predicted proteins | sample 1539721 | NCBI WGS metagenome assembly OCVV01 (sample SAMN02144230, study PRJEB22623) | gut metagenome | biome: sheep rumen | host: Ovis aries | place: New Zealand | reverse complement strand
AAAATCTGTGCAATCTGCCAAAATTTCTCTCAGCATAAAATCTGTGTAATCTGTGCAATCTGTGGTTTTTATGACTTCCGAAAGTTAAGTAATTAACGTTAAAAACATCGCTGCCAAGAGGTGCGTGAGGTGGAGCGTCGTTCAATATGCAAATGGTACGGCGTACAAATTATAAATGGTACGGCATACAAATTGAATATGCAACGACGTTTCACGTAGGGGGAAAGTGGGGTTGTGCCGACAGAGGCTGTGGGGATGGACCCGAAGGGGCTGTGGGGGAAAGCCCACAATGAGTAGGGATTTTATCTTCCGTTTTAGGAGAAACGACTTGGCGGGGGGAGGAGAAAGGGTGTAACTTTGCAGCAGAAAACAAAAGAAAGCAACATTCAGTAACCCTCTAAAACAACATTGCCTTATGAAAAAGTTAGTGATTCTCTTTGCAGCCATCATCGGTTCTCTCCTCATGCAGTCTTGCCTCTGCGAGTATGACCTCTGGGACTACGGCTACGGCCCGACCGTGCATGTACACACTGCACCACCGCCCCCTCCGCCACATCACCATCACCGCCCACATCGCCACTATCACTGGTAAGTGAAAGCCACAGGGGTGCCACTTAACGTGTGTTCACTTCAGAATTGACCACAACGGATTAAACGGATTAAACGGATTTTGTAAGTCTCTGACTATCAGTATGGCTTCAATCCGTTTAATCCGTTTAATCCGTTGTCTATTATACAATCTCTGTATTTTGACACACCCTCATATCTTATACTGGACTCACGTTAAGATAAGTGGTTGAAAAAACTCATTTCATGTAAATTTTTCGGACAGTGCCATCGGCATAGCGCACGATGTTGACTCCGCGCTGCATGCAGTCCAGTTTCTGCCCCGAGAGGGAGTAGATGCCAGGGGCTTCCACTGTTGGAGTGGAAGGGGTGGTGTCGGCATCAGGAATGGACTGGATGGAGGTGACGATGGCCTCTTCGTCGTAGGTGGGGTCGGTGATGGCACGTTCGTAGAAGTACCACCTCTGATGGGTGTCGGCCACGGCCAGGGCATTCTCGCCCAGACGGATGCGGTAGTCGTAGTGGTGCTTGCGCAGGGCTTCGCCGTATTTGCCTCCACGGAACTCGTAGTCGGTGTTGAGCGGCACACAGAAGATGACACCGTTGGCAGGCTGGTCGGTCAGGTCGATGCGCATGGTGCCGCAAGTGACAGGCTGACTATAGTGGCACTGGCCGCTGGCGGTGCGGTAGCAGAGCAGGGCGCGCATGTGGATGTCTTCGGGCCGGAACTCCACCTCGGCATAGGTGGCACCCGACTTGACGTGGATGGGGATGATGTTGGCACCCGACCATCCGGGGTTGGTCAGCGTGTCGGGAGCCATCCAGCCGTCGGATGAGTTGCGCTCCACGGCCTGATAGGGGGTGAGTCGGAAGGGTTCACACTTAATCCAGTAGGGTTCAAACTCTTCTTTCACGGTGGTGCCAAAGTGGTTGTCGGCCAACTGGCGGTAGCCGTTGTCCCAGCCGCCGAGGTCGTAGAGAGCCAGACGGGCACGATACTGGGTGATGAAGTTGCGCATGGCTTCGTCGCCTATCTCGTCGGCGATGGTCTCCAGCACACGGTTCTCGGTGTGGCGCCAAATCCAGGCCACCGACTTGGGGCCGCACACCGAACTGAACACCACGGGGAAGACATCGCTGTATTGCACACCGCCGATGAGGTTGCGCCAAGTGCAAACCTGCTGGCCCTGTTCGTTGTACATGTTGACTCCCTCGGCAGCGGGACCGCCGAAAGAGCCGTCTTGCAGCCAGCCCGAATAGCACTCGATGGGCATGAAGGGGCAGAGCACGTTGCCGGCTCCGAGGAAGCCCGGAGTGGTCTCGTAGGAGTTGTCGCGGCGCACGTGGAGTTCCTGCTGCAGCCACACGTTGCCGCCCTCGTGGAACCAGGAGGAGCCTTTGCAGGCATCGAGGTCGGCAAAGAGGGTGTGGATGCCCTCATGCACCATGGCCTCGCGCTGGTAGTTGCCGTCTTGCCAGAGTTGGTCGGCATCGGAGCGGAAGCGGCTGAAGGGCAGGAAACTGGCCCACACACAGGCATAGAAGCCTTCGCCGGTCTGGGTGGCACTCTGATAGCCGCCTTCAGTGGTCTTCGGCTCGTTGTCGTTGGCCAGACCCGAACCGAAGATGTAGATGAAGGAGCGGTAGCCGTTGCGGGCGCTGAGGTTGGGCGGCCAACCTATGTTGTCGTAGATGTACTCGAAGTCGGCGTCATACTTGGCCACCATGTTCTTGGCTGCCTCGAGGGCTTTCTCCTGTCCGCCCACAGCGGAGTTGAGGTCGTCGCCCCAGAAGACTGACCACCACTTGCCCACATACTGGTTGGCAGGCTGACCGTTCTTTTTCTTGATGGTGTGCACCTTGGTGGGGGCAGGAATGCTGCCATACTCGTCGTGGAAGTCGTAGGAGAGTTGCGGCACTTCGCCTGTCCAGTCCCAGGGGGTGCCGAGGGGTTGGGTCTGCACATCGACATAGATGCGGAGGTTGGTCTGGACGTAGATCTCACTACCGCTCTTGTAGGTGAGTTCACAATAGTAGTAGCCTGTATGGTCGGGAGTGGCATTTTCAATCAGCACATGAGGTTTTTTGGTGTAGTCGAACAACTTGGTGCCATTCTGGTCTTTCACACGGAAGTTCACCACCGTGTTGCCGCCTTTCTCGCCACAACAGAAGGTGATTTGGTCGCCTTCCATCACCTGGATGTAGTTCTGTGCGAGCCACTCGCCTTCGTTCCGCCGCATGAGAGGCTGGAGGCCCCACCTGTCGGTCTCGCTGGGACGGCCAATGAAGACGTAGGCCGGCTGGTCGGTCTGGACGCTTTCGGCCGAGCCGATGGTGACGTTGAAGACGTACTGCACGGTGTCGGCACCCTGCACAAAGAGGGTGGTGAAGGAGTATTGGTCGCCAGTGTTGACGTAGGCGAGGCCGCTCTTGGTGAGGGCGGTGTTGTGGATGAGGTGGAAGTAGCCATCCTCATACTTGCAGGCCACGCGGCGATTGACGGAGGTGGAGTTGCAGCGGTAGGAGGCGGCGGTGAACCAGTAGCCGTGGGAACCGTAGGACACGGCTCCGTTGGTGGCGGTGCCTTTGCCTTCCTTGGCCAGGAACTTGACGGTGCCGTCGGCCAGGGCTTTGTGGAAGTTGCCTTCGCTGGTGAGGTCGAAGGCTTCGACGAGTACGTTGGTGCTGAGCCGGACTGTGGTGGGTGTGGTTTCGGCCTTGGCCACGTCGCGCGTCACGTCGGTGGTGTAGGTCACTTTCGAGCCAGCGAAGGCCACGAGTGTGCTGCCGGCAAGGAAAAGGGTTAATAAGTTTTTCTTCATAAAGCAATCTTTGTTAGTAGTTAGTCTTCATCGGGAAAGAAATTCTTTTCGGGGCAAAATTAAAACTTTCTGAAAAAAGAAAATGCCTCGTCAGCCATGTTTTTTTTCGCTGACGAGGCACTTTTGGATGATTGTGTTATAAATGGACGATTGTTGCAAGTTTTTTTAATTCTCAATGGTCAATTCCTTGATGAGTCGCTTGGCATGGCTGTAGTCGTCGATGACGGAGAGCACCCAGCGGATGTCAACACCGATGCAACGCTGGAGGGCATTGTCAAACTTGATGTCGCCCGACATGGCCTCCCAGTTGCCGTCGAAGGCGAGACCGATGAGACGACCCTTGCCGTCGAACATGCCAGAGCCGGAGTTGCCACCAGTGATGTCGTTGGTGGTGAGGAAGCAGAGGGGCAGTTGGCCAGTGCGCTGGTCGATGTACTGCTTGGAGAACTTGCCGCTCTTCATCCACTTATACACCTGCGGAATGAGTTGGAAGTCGAGGTTCTGGGGGTTCTGCTCGTGCTTGTTGAGGAAGGAGCGCGGCGAGGTAATCATGCTGGTGGCTTCTTCTTTCAGGCCGGTGGTGCCAGGGGCGAAGTCGATGGGCTTGCAGAGTCCGTAACTGAGGCGCATGGTGAAGTTGGCATCGGGGTAGTACTCGTGGTCAGCATTCATGGCACGGATGCCGTCGCCCAGAAGTCGCTCATAGGGGTCTTCATGGCCACCTTTGCCAGCCTGCGAGTAGAGCGTCGCCATGATGTCGATGCCCACGCTGACCATGGGGTCTTCGGTGAGTTCGCCCATGTTGTGTACTTGCTTCAGTTCGTCGGGACGGGCAAAGAGGGTGTTGGCATAGAGGTTTTCGACATAGAGGTCGTAGTCGCCTCCCCAGATGGAGTCGATTTCGTGCATGATGCTACGCGGAAGGAAGGTGCTGTCGGGCACATGCTGCACGTAGTTTTTCAGCAGGGCGAGAAAGACTTTCTTGTCGGTGGCCACGTCGATGTCGCGATAGGCTTTGGCCACTTTCTGCTGAAAATCATCATCGTTGGAACCCAAGAGGTTGCGAATGACGAAGTTGAGGATGTCGCTGCCGCTATAGAAGGATTCCACCCAGAGGTTGTAGCCGTAGAGGGGGCTGTACTCGCGCTGGTAGATGGCCTTGAGCGAGTCGGTGATGCCGAGGTATTGGCCGCGTGTCAGGGTGTCTTCGGCTGCCCATGCCATGAGTTCTTTCTCTAGTTGCTGTTTCTCTTCGATGACTTTGAGGTTGTCGAGGGCTGTATTCTGACCCAGGGAGAACTTCCAGTAGTTGGAACTGGAGGCATACTTGGAGGCGTACATGATGCGGAGGGCATCGCTCTGGCGCATGGCTTCGTCGAGAATGGCGAGTTTGACACCACGCACCTGGTAGCGCACGTCGTTGGTGGTGCGCATGGTGCTCTCGATGCCGTAGGAAGAGAGGTAGCGGTCGGTGGAGCCGGGATAGCCAAGAGTCATGGCGTAGGAACCGTCGGTGTAGCCCTGAGTGCTGACGTGGGCATACTTGCGCGGATGGTAAGGCTGGTTGTCCTTGCTGTATTCGGCAGGGTTATTGTCGCGGTCGGCATAGATGCGGAAGACGCTGAAGTCGCAGGTCTGGCGGGGCCACATCCAGTTGTCGGTGTCGCCGCCGTACTTGCCCAGACACTGTGGTGGGGCATAGACGAGGCGCACGTCGTCGTAGCGCTGATAGACGGAGAGCATGTACTTACTGCCCTTGTAGAAGGGGTTGACCTCGCTCTGGATGCCCTTGCCGCTGTAATCGACCATCTCCATGAGTTGGCGCGACACGACGTCTATCACGGAGTCGCGTTCAAGCAGGGTGGCTCCCTGTGGCACAGCACCGAGAATGAGGTCGGTGACATCGACTGTCTTGAGGTGGAAGAGGACGTAAAGCCCTTCGTTGGGCAACTCTTCGTCGAAGGATTTGGCGCAGAAGCCGTACTTGAGGTAGTCATGCTTGGGTGTGGAGTGGTCTTGGATGGCATCGAAGCCACAGTGGTGGTTGGTGAACATCAAACCATCGGGACTGACCACAACGCCGGAGCAGAAGCCGCCCAACTGCACGATGGCATCGTTGAGCGAGGGCTGTTCGGTGCTGTAGAGTTCTTCTGGCGTGAGTTCGAGTCCCAAACTGCGAAGAATCGAGTCGGTCTTGGCCGACAGGTTCCCCATCACCCACATACCCTCATCAGCACGTGCTGAAAGAGCGAGAAGGGTGAATAAAAATAAAACTAACTTTTTCATATACATGTATTTTGATAGAAACTTTTTCTCTGTTTTTTCGTCGGCTTTTCGCTATATACCTTTATTTCTTCTTAAACCGTCTGCCAATGACAGGCAAACTATGCAGAGGAAGGTCTCGGCGGATGATTTCGAGAAGGAAAAGGATGATGAGGGCGGTGTTGAGAATGAGGCGAAGCCAAGAGGGCCATGCCTCGGGCTGCAATTCCATCACCACGAAAAGGACGATGGCTAAGAGGATGTAGCGGATGATGTTTTTGAGGTCGTAGCGGATGGGATTGAGTCGCTGACCGACAATGTAACTGAGCAGCATGGAGGTGGCATAGCCAGCAAAGCCTCCCCAGGCACAAGCCATGTAGCCGTATTGGGGGATGAAGAGGACATTGACGGCAATGAGTACGGTGCATCCCGCCAAGGAGAACCATGCACCCCAGATGGTGCGGTCGATGAGTTTGTACCAGAAGGAGAGGTTGAAGTAGATGCCCATCATGATTTCAGCGGCCATGACAATGGGCACGGTGACGAGTCCCTCGCGGTATTCGGCCCCGATGACATGTTTGAGAATATCCATGTAGCCCATCACCACCAGAAAGGCGAAGAGGGTGAAGATGATGAAGTATTTCATGGCCTGGGCATAATACTCCTTCGAGTCTTTGTCTTTGGCCTTGGAGAAAACGATGGGTTCGTAGGCATAGCGGAAAGCCTGGGTAATCATGGCCATAATCATGGCAACCTTCACGCAAGCACCATACACACCGAGTTGTGCCTTGGCATCGGCCTCGCTGCAGACCAAGGGGAAGATGATTTTATCGACGGTCTGGTTGAGGATGCCGGCAATACTGAGCACGAGGATGGGCCATGAATAGGAGAACATGCGACGGAGCAGAGAAAAGTCGAACTGCCACTTCACCCGGAAGAAGTCGGGAACGAAGAAGAAGGTGATGGCACTGGTGCACCAGAGATTGATGAGGAAGACGTAATAGACTTCTGTCTTGCCGAGCACGACGAAGTAGAAAACGTTGAGCAGGATGTTGAGCAGGATGAACAGCAACTTGAGCGAGGCAAACTTGATGGGTCGCTTCTGGAAGCGTAAGTAACTGAAAGGAATGGCCTGCACGGCATCGAGGACAACAACTGTTGCCATCATCTGAAGATATTCGGGATGACTGGCATAGCCGAGAGAGTGGCTGATGGGGGTGATGAAGGTGAAAACCAGAGCAAGGAACACGACCGAGAGTGTGCCGACCACGCTTATGGCAGTGGAGAACACGGTGTCGGGTTTCTCTCCTTCTTTGTTGGCAAAACGGAAGAGGGTGGTCTCCATGCCGAAGGTGAGGATGACCAGTGCAAGGGCGGTATAGGCGTAGATGTTGACGCTTACACCGTAGTCGCCCGATTCTTTGGGCATGCAGTTGGTGTAGAGCGGCACAAGCAGATAGTTGAGGAACCGCCCCACGATGCTGCTCAAACCATAGATAGCAGTGTCTTTTGCTAAACCTTTGAGATTGGCCATTTTATCAATTTTATTTGAAATGAAGAGTGAAAAGTGAAAAATGAAAAATCTAAGTTACCTGCCATGCGGGATGTTGGCAACTCATTCATTAGCAAAAGTAACTTAGATTTTTCACTTTTAACTTTTCACTTTTAACTTTCATTCAAGGTATGTGTATCCGTAAAGTCCGCTGCGGTAGGTGTCGAGAAACTCCTTGCCTTCTTCGAGGGTTATCTTGCCTTCCTTGATGGCTTGCTTGGCCCAGATTTCAAGGCTGCGCACGAGTTTCTTCGGCTCGTACTGCACATAACTGAGCACATCGGCCACGGTCTCACCGTCGATGATGTTCTTGATGTGGTAGCCATCCTTGTCGGTAGTGACATGGACGGCATTGGTGTCGCCAAAGAGGTTGTGCATGTCGCCCAAGATTTCCTGATAGGCCCCCACGAGGAAGACTCCGATGTAGTAGGAGCCTTTCTTCTTGTCGAGCGAATGGAGCGGAATGAAGTGGCTCACACCAGTCTCGGTGGCAAACTGGGCTATCTTGCCGTCAGAGTCGCAAGTGATGTCCTGCAAGGTGGCGTTGCGGTCGGGTCGCTCGTTCAGCCGCTGGATGGGCATGATGGGGAAGATTTGGTCGATGGCCCATGCGTCGGGCAAAGAGTGGAAGAGGGAGAAGTTGCAGAAGTACTTGTCGGCCAAGAGTTTGTCGAGTGAATGGAACTCCTCCGGCACGTGCTTCATGGTGTGGACGAGGGTATTGATTTCCCTGGCCACAGCCCAATACATGCGTTCTATCTCGGCCCGTGTGCGCAGATCGAGCATGCCGTGGGAGAAGAGGTCGAGTGCCTCTTCGCGTATCTGTTGGGCATCGTGCCAGTTCTCCAGCATGTTGCGCACGTTGATGTTGCACCAGATGTCGTAGAGTTCCTTGGCCAGAGAGTGGTCGTTTTCATCGACGACAAACTCGTCGGGCATGGCAGGCACCTCGGTGGTCTCCAGCACCTCCATGATGAGCACGGAGTGGTGAGCAGCCAGGGAACGGCCCCCCTCGGTGATGATGTTGGGATGAGGAATCTCATTGGTATCGGCTGCATCGACAAAGGTATAGACGCAGTTGTTCACATACTCCTGAATGGAGTAGTTGACCGAACTCTCGCTGCTGGAGGAACGACTGCCATCGTAGTCAACGCCCAGACCGCCGCCACAATCGACGAACTCCACGCCGTAGCCCATCTTGTGCAACTGCACGTAGAACATGCTGGCCTCCCGAAGGGCGTTCTGGATGCGGCGTATCTTGGTGATTTGGCTGCCGATGTGGAAGTGGATGAGTTTGAGGCAGTCCTTCATGCCGTTCTCCTCAATGTAGTGGAGCGCCGTCAGAAGTTCGCCCGAAGTGAGGCCGAACTTGCTGGCATCTCCCCCACTCTCTTCCCACTTGCCTGAGCCTGAAGCCGCCAGTTTGATGCGGATGCCTATGTTGGGGCGCACTCCTATCTTCTTGGCAATGCGCGTGATGATTTCCAGTTCGTTGAACTTCTCCACCACGATGAAGATGCGCTTGCCCATCTTCTGGGCCAACAGTGCCAACTCGATGTAGTCTTGGTCTTTATAGCCGTTGCAGATGATGAGCGAGTCGCTGTTCATGTTGACTGCCAACACGGCATGGAGTTCGGGCTTCGACCCGGCCTCAAGACCGAGGTTGAACTTCTTGCCATGCTTGATGACCTCTTCCACCACGGGACTGATTTGGTTCACCTTGATGGGATAGATGATGAAGTTCTCCCCTTTGTAGCCATACTCCTTGGCTGCCTTGTCGAAGCAGATGGAGGTCTTCTCGATGCGATTGTCGATGATGTCGGGAAAGCGCACCAGCACTGGGGCCGACACGTCGCGCAGGGCGAGGTCATCCATCACTTCTTTCAAATCGACCTCCACCCCATCCTTTCGGGGGGTCACTGCCACATTTCCTTTCTCGTTGATACGGAAATAGTTGACACCCCAACCATTGATACCATAGAGTTCGTTGGAGTCTTCAATGCGCCATTTTCTCATATTAAACCGATGATTTGGTTGACGTAGTTCTTTATCTCTTCTTTGGTGTGAATCACCTCTATCTTTAAGGTGTGCAGGGCTTGCTGATAGTAGGGAAGCCGCTGCCGGAGCGATGCCTCAATGTAGGCCATGAGTTCTTCGTCGGTCTTGCCCACGATGAGTGGCCGCACGGTCTTGCCCATCTGCAGATGTTCCTTCAGCACAGCGGGCGGCGCATCGAGAAAGATTGTCTCGCCCTGCCGGTTCATGTAGGCCATATTGTCGAAGAAACATGGGGTTCCGCCTCCGCAAGAAACGATGACATTCTCAAACTCACCCACTTCGTGCAGCATCTTCTGTTCAATCAGACGAAAGCCCTCCTCGCCTTTCTCGGCAAAGATGTCGGGTATTTTCTGGTGGAAACGGTCTTCGATGTAATTGTCGAGGTCGTAGAAGTCCAACCCCATCTCGCGGGCCAAGACCTTGCCGATGGTGGTCTTGCCTGCTCCCATGTAGCCAATTAGGAAAATCCGTGTCATGCTTTCGTTGCTTTTCGCCCACGTCTCGGAGCAACTTTCTTCTCCGCCTGTTCGCCGTCAACTTTGCTACTGTCGGCCTTCTCTATGATGGCCTTGCACTCCTCGTAGGTGAGATTGGTTGGTTCCTTCACACTCTTGGGCAGTTTGTAGTTGGAGCCTTTGTATTTCAAATAGGGGCCGAAACGACCGTTCATCACTTCCAGTTCGGTATCCTCCTCAAACACTTTGAGGTGGGCAGATGCCTCCGCCTTGCGGTGTTCTTCTATGAGTTTGACAGCCTCATCCAGCGTCAGGGCCATTGGGTCGGCACCCTTGGGCAGCGACACGTACTTCTTGTTGTGCAGCACATAGGGGCCAAATCGGCCTGTGCCAATCACGACTTCGGTGCCTTCGTAGTCGCCCAGTGTACGCGGCAACTTGAAGAGTTCCAGTGCCTCTTCCAAGGTGATGGTGCTGATGCTCTGCCCCTTGTTGAGTTGGGCAAAGCGAGGCTTCTCATTCTCGTTGGCAACACCTATCTGAACCATCGGGCCGAAGCGGCCAATCTTCACGCTGACAGGCTTTCCCGTGCCTGGCTCTTTGCCCAACACACGCTCGCCCACCTTATGCTCGTTCTTTTCATGCAAGGTAGCCTCAACCATGGGGTCCAACTTGGCATAGAAGTCGCGCATCATCTCATGCCAGTTCTCGCGCCCGTCGGCTATCTCGTCAAACTCTTTCTCCACGTTGGCCGTGAAGTTGTAATCGACAATGTCGGGGAAGGAATGGATGAGGAAATCGTTCACCACAATGCCTATGTCGGTGGGGATGAGTTTGCCTTTCTCGTTGCCCACCACCTCTTTCTTCAGCGATTTCTTCAGTTTTCCGCCTGTCAACTTCAGCACTTCATACATGCGCTCTTCGCCTTTCTTGTCGCCCTTCTCCACATACTCGCGCTGCTGAATGGTCGAGATGGTCGGTGCATAGGTGGAAGGACGGCCAATGCCCAACTCCTCCAACTTCTTCACCAGACTGGCCTCGGTGTAGCGCAACGGATGCTGCGTGAAACGCTGTGTGGCCAGCAACTCCTTCATTGTCAGTTGTTCACCTTTCTTCACGGCTGGCAGAAGTGCCTCACCTTCTTCGGGTTGATGGTCATCATCGTAGGACTCACGGTACACACGAAGGAAGCCATCGAACGTGATGACCTCGCCCGTGGCCACAAAAGCGTCATCAGAGCCTGCCACCGAAATCGTGATGGTTGTCTTTTCAGCCTCGGCATCAGCCATTTGGCAAGCCACCGTGCGCTTCCAGATGAGGTCGTAGAGGCGTTTTTCCTGCGAGTTGCCACTGATGGTGTGTTCAGAGATATAGGTGGGGCGGATGGCCTCGTGGGCCTCTTGCGCACCTTTTGAACTGGTGTGGAACTGCCGAGGTTTGGAGTATTTCGCTCCGTGCATCTTCTCAATCTCTTCTTTCGTCGAGTTGATGCAGAGCGAGGAGAGATTCACCGAGTCGGTACGCATGTAGGTGATGTGTCCTGACTCATACAGATGCTGCGCCACCATCATCGTCTGGCTCACCGTGAAACCCAGTTTACGGGCTGCTTCTTGCTGAAGGGTGGAGGTGGTGAAGGGGGGGGCAGGACTCTTCTTCACGGGCTTCTTCTCGATGTCGGTGATGGTGAAAACCTTATCCTTGCACGAAAGCAGGAATGCTTCGGCCTCTTCGCTGGTCTTGAATCCGTGTGCCAACGATGCCTTCACTTCCTGGTCGCCCACTGTGAAGACAGCCGTGACACGGAAACTGGACTCGCTCTTGAAATTCTCTATCTCGCGTTCACGTTCCACTATCAGCCTGACAGCCACACTCTGCACACGGCCAGCCGAGAGACTGGGCTTGAGTTTCTTCCACAGCACAGGAGAAAGTTTGAAACCCACAATACGGTCGAGCACACGGCGCGCCTGCTGTGCATTCACCAGCCCCATGTCGATGGTGCGGGGGTTCTCGATAGCCTTCAGAATGGCCGTCTTGGTAATCTCGTGAAAAACAATCCTTTTAGCCGCCTTGGGATCCAGCCCCAGCACCTGGCTCAAGTGCCAACTGATGGCCTCTCCCTCGCGGTCTTCATCGGAAGCCAGCCAGACAGTCTCTGCCTTTTTGGCTTCTTTGCGCAGGTCTCTCACCACACTCTCCTTGTCTGAAGGTATCTCATATTCAGGCGAAAAATCGTCCAGATTCACACTCATCTCCTTCTTCTTCAGGTCACGTATGTGTCCATACGACGACATCACCTTGTAGTCTTTTCCGAGAAATTTCTCCAACGTTTTCGCCTTGGCTGGAGACTCGACAATCACTAAATTCTTTTGCATATCGTGTTGTTTTTCTTTCCTTTTTATGGAAAATCGGGTGCAAAGGTAAAGAAAAAATCTTTTTCACTATATATATAATGTGTAAATTTTTCAAAAAAAGATTTTCTATCCTATAGGATAGGATTTTTGACACACCACACCAAGACATCCGTCAAAGCACACCCGAAGATGTCAATGTGGCGTACCCCTCGGCTACACAACAGCGTACCCCTCGGCTACGGTCAGTCGTAGTCGAGGGGTACGGTCTATAGAACACACGCCAGTCGTCAGTCGAAGAGACTGCCCATGCCCGTCTTGTCGTTGGGATTGGCCCAAGGGTTGCGCCCCAAGTGCTTGTAGGCCAGTTCCGTCACTTCCCGTCCACGGGGAGTGCGCTTGATGAACCCTTCCTTGATGAGGAACGGCTCATACACTTCCTCCACCGTGCCAGTGTCTTCGCCAATGGCGGTGGCGATGGTGCCAAGCCCCACGGGGCCTCCCTTGAACTTGTCAATGATGGTCGTGAGAATCTTGTTGTCTATCTCGTCCAGTCCGAAGCGGTCGATGTTGAGCGCTTCGAGTGCCATGTGGGCAATGGAGAGGTTGATGGTTCCGTTGCCCTTCACCTGTGCAAAGTCGCGCACACGGCGCAGCAAGGCATTGGCAATACGCGGTGTGCCACGCGAGCGCGAGGCTATCTCGCCGGCAGCATCAAACTCGCATGGAATGCCCAGCAGATGGGCTGAGCGGAGGATAATCTTCGTCAGCACATCGGCATCGTAGTATTCCAGGTGGAGGTTGATGCCAAAGCGGGCACGGAGCGGTGCGGTGAGCAGGCCGCTACGCGTGGTGGCCCCCACCAGTGTGAAGGGGCTGAGGTCTATCTGGATAGAACGCGCCGAAGGGCCTTTGTCTATCATGATGTCGATGCGATAGTCCTCCATGGCCGAATAGAGATACTCCTCGACCACAGGCGAGAGCCGGTGAATCTCATCGATGAACAGCACATCGTTCTCCTCCAGCGAGGTGAGGATGCCAGCCAAGTCGCCCGGCTTGTCGAGCACAGGCCCCGAGGTGACCTTAAAGCCCACGCCAAGTTCGTTGGCGATGATGTTGCTCAAGGTCGTCTTGCCCAGTCCTGGAGGACCGTGCAGCAGAGTGTGGTCGAGCGGTTCGCCACGGAACCGGGCCGCCTCCACAAACACGCTCAGGTTTTCCACCACCTTGGTTTGTCCGCTGAAATCCTCAAAACGGAGCGGACGGAGCGCATTCTCAAAGTCCTTATCCTTCGTGGAGCGCTGCTCACGTATGTCAAAATCTTCTTCTTGCATATTTTTGTTTAGAACTATTTTTTTAGACTAGATAGGCTAGAAATACTAGACAGACTAGATTGGCTAGAAAGGCTAGACCATCCAGAAAACCAGACAACCTATTCATTGATAAGCAGTTTCCCCTCAGGTGTCATTCCCTCGCAAGAGATGTACATCTCGTGACACGAGGAGTTGTTGAAAAACTCCACCGTAGCCTTTCCCTCGGCATCCGTCTTCACTTCTGGCATCCAGAAGAGGGTGCGGCGATAGTCCTCGATGGGGGGGAGTGTGGAGTAGTCTTCCATCTCGAAGGTGGAGGGCTTGTTGTAGCCCTGGAAGTGCGTGTTGCGCAGTCCTTTCTGCTTCACGGGGAAGGTGTGGTGGGTATAGACAAACACCGTCACCGCTCCCGGAATGGCGGGGATGGTGCGGACATAACGCTGGTAGGCAGTAGCATCTTCGGTCACATAGACCGCCTTCACTTCGTCGATGTCGGTGTTGAGCATATTGCCTGCCACATCGGTGTTGGGGTCGGCGGCTTCAGCCATCGCTACAGCACTCTTCTCCTGAATGTCGAAGGTGTCGAACTTGAGGGAACCCAACATCGTGATGCAACGGTAGGTGTTGCCCACCACCCACACGATGGGGCGGTTCTTGTAACCCAGACCGGAGTAGCGGTAGATGCTGCCAGTCTCCCCTTTGTTCTCTTCCACATCAGTCGATTGCTCCATCTGGGTGATGTCGGTGCTTTCATCGGCCACCATGTCGCCTTCGGCAGCCACATCGGTAGTCATATCTGTGGACACTTCGGTGTTGCTCTCGCCGAAGGCACTTTCGGCAGTCGCATCCCCACCGGCTGAGCCATCAAACGTATCCTTGCCCGAACCGCCGAAGAAGGGGTTGCGCATGCGGAGCCAACTGCTGAGCGTGGGCAACGGCAGGCCACGGTCGGCAAACATATCGGCATCGTTGTCAGCGTTGTAGTACATGGAGGCATAGTACTGTGCCTGAGTCTCCGACTCCCAGGCGGCACGAGCATTGTCGTAGATGCGGTTGCGCTTGGCCTTCACCACCACCGTGGGCAACACGTGGTCGCGCTTCTGGATGGGGATGTATTCGTGGTTTTCTTCGGCTGCTTTCTTCGACTGTTCGGTGCCAAAGAGGTTCGCCTTGAGCAGGTTGATAGTGGCAGTCTCGTCGGGCGAAAGCCAACGGCGGGCAGGCGAGAAGTGGCGGTCGATGCCCACATAGTAGTTGGCGTCCTTGTCGCCCTTCTGCGTGTTGATGATGAGTTTCCAGTCACCCTCCATGCCTGGCAGTCCGAAGGCGTAACCACCCAGCGAGTCGGTCACCGTGGTGCCTTCGAGGTGTTGTCCGTGTTCGTTGTAGAAGTACATGGACAGGTTCACACCATCCACCGAGTTCTTCTTTTTCTTCTGCCCCAGTTTGCCAAACACATAGAGTTGGTCCTCGATGGGTTGGGTGAACCGCGCGGTGCTGTCGTTGAAGAGCGTGTAGCCCTCATTCTGCTCGATGGCACCGGCCATCAAGGCCCAGTCGTAGCGGCGCCAACCCTGCACCAGCATGAGCAGGTCGGCTGCCAAGCGGTGCTCTTCGTCGTCGGCCTCGAAGTAATAGCCTGGGTCGGCTATGTAGCCCTTGATGTCGCTGCCGAGCAGGAGCCACGTGAGGGCATTCCCTTCGCGCCCGTTGGTCATGGTGGCGGCATCGATGGCCGAGAAGGAAAGGTTGCTGTTGGGCTGTGCCTGTATGTTGACGGTCACGGTCTTGCAGGGTTTGGGGAAAGCCTGGGGGGAAGAGATGCGGATGGTGTCAGCCTCGCTCGAGGGGGGACAGATGAAGAACTGTCGCTCGGCCTGAATGTGACCATCGGCTGTGAAGAAAGTGAGTTGGCTCACGCCAGCCTGCATCGAGAGGCGGTCGAAGGGCAGCATCATGGCACGTTCGGCATAGACGGTGTCGGCCTGCATCACTCGTCCGTTGTGCATCAGGGTGTAGCCCAACAACTTGCCCACCATCGACGGGGAAGCATAGACGGTGGCTTCTACAGCATCGTCCTTCAGCATGTTCACCTGCATGGCCAGACCTTCCTCTTCGGCACTGGGCAGACGCACATCGTGGGTGCGACCCTTTCGGTCGGCCAGACGCAGATAGCAAGGGGTGTCGTCGGGTTTCACGGTGAACACGCCCCTACCCTCGCGAACTGTCTTGACAGCACAAATCTCCTGCTTCTTGGCATCGAGCAGACTGCCTTCGGTCTCGAGGCTGGCTCCCGTCTTGTCGGTCACCAAGAAGGCCACCCGGTTGGGCAAGCCCTTGACGAGTTTGCCGCCTTCGGGATAGAAGCGCACCTTCAGGCCGTTCTCCTTGTCGTTCTGGCTGTCGTCCATGCGCACATTGGGCAGACGCTTACGGTAGCCGTAGTTGTCCATCACCATCTTGGAGTAGTCGCCATCCTTGGTCGGTGTCTTGAACACAGGGAACACTCGCGAGAAGATGCCGCCATTGCCCCAGTTGGTCATGTAGCGAGTGTAGGCGCGCACCTCGTAGAAACCCGTCGTGTAGAGGCTGTCGAGTTTCATGTCGCCGTATGCCGCACCGTTCTGGATGGGCAGTTTGCGTGTGACCACCACATCGCCCGTCGGGTTGACCAATTCCACATACAGCACCGCACTCATGTCGGTCGGCTTGCCCGTGTCGGCCCGCAACACGTAGCCCTTGAACCAGATGGTCTCGCCCATGAAGTAACCCGTGTTGTCAAAATGGAGATACACCTTCTCCTGCGGCATGGCCTGCGCAAAGTTCATAGCCCGCTTCATGTAGGAGACAACCCCCAGCAGTTCGCTGTTGCCGTTCTCCTGAGCCATCACCGAAAAGATGGACAACACCCCAAAAAGTAAAATAGAAACTTGCCTTCTCATTGAAAGAACCTTATATAAAATGCTAAAAATCAAATTTTCAACTCTAAACCCTCATCCCTCAACTCCCGACTGTTCCGTCAGTCGGTCGGCAGGCTGAAGCACATAAAGCCGGTCGTTCACCCGCACACGGTCGTTCACCTTGATGCTGATGTGCTGTCCGCGCGTGGCCGTCTGCACAGGCTCCAACTCATAGCGAATCTCTTCGCACGGCTGAATCAAGGCTCCCGTCGTGGTGCCCGTCACCAGTATCTTGTCGCCCACATGCAGGTCCTCGTTCTCAATGAGGAACTCCGCCACCCCTATCTTCGAGAAGTACTTCATGCACTTGCCCACATACACCTTCTTTTCCGTAGCCCTGCTGCCATACACCTCACACCACTCGCCCAGCCGCGCTCCCTGGTAGTAGCCATCCCAGAAACCCCGGTTGAACACCGTGCCGAGTTGTCTGTCCCACTCGTCCAGTTCAGCCTCCGTCGCCCATCCTCTCCTCTCTTTCACATCTTCTTGGTTCTTCTCGTCCGCCTCGTCGTGCATGCTGCGGCTCTGTCGCAGCCCCTCATCCCACTCACACACCTTCCTCACCGCCTCATCATACGCCTTCACCACCGTATAGACATACTCCGGCCCTCTCGCCCTACCCTCAATCTTCATCACCCTCACCCCGGCATTCATCATCACATCGATGAACCGAATCGTCTTCAGGTCGCGCGGCGACATGATATACTTGTTGTCAATTTCCAGTTGCGTCCCCGTCTCCAAGTCCGTCACCTCATAGCCCCTCCGGCAAATCTGCACACACTCCCCACGGTTCGCGCTCCTCCCCGCATTCTGCAGCGACAAGTAGCACTTACCGCTGATGGCCATGCACAGCGCGCCATGACAAAACATCTCTATCCTGATGAGTTTCCCCTTCGGCCCCCTGATGTCCTGCTCCACAATCTGCCGATAGATGTCCCTCACCTGCCACATGTTCAGTTCCCTCGCCAGCACCACCACATCGGCAAACCGCGCATAAAACTTCAGAGCCTCCACATTCGAAATGTTCAGTTGCGTGCTCAGATGCACCTCCACCCCCACCTCGTTGCAGTAGGTCATCACCGCCACATCGCTCGCAATCACAGCCGAAATCCCAGCCTCCCTGGCCGCATCCACCATCTCGTGCATCGTCTCGATGTCCTCGCCATAGATGATGGTGTTCACCGTCAGGTACGACTGCACCCCATGCTCACGGCAGATGGCCGCAATCTCCTTCAGGTCGTCAATCGTGAACGCATTGGCCGAGTGGCTCCTCATGTTCAGTTTACCGATGCCAAAATACACCGAGTTAGCCCCCGCCTTCAGCGCAGCAGCCAGACTCTCCCGGCTCCCCACCGGAGCCATAATCTCAAAGTCAGAACGTTTCATGAGTGCAAAGATACACAAAAAGTTACAATGCAATATGCCCTACCCCCTTTTTTCTTCCAACCTCACCCATAAAAAAGCAAAATGATTATCCGCAATCGTACCACCAACTGCTTATTTCAGACATGCGTTCATATCAACACGAATGACATCAGTTCGATATAAGAGAACTCAACTTCGGAAGTTCTTTTTACCGCTTTGCGGGCTTTAGAAAAACAAGAAAAAATAAAAAAATAAGTAGTCGAACAAAAATAGTTTATTGAAGTTTCGGGAGTACACAACTTGTTCATTTTAACACGAACCTTTAGCTCGGCGTAGCCAATTACGCAAATATACACAAAACTATGCAGCACAAGAAACTATCACACAAAGCACCTTCTGTGCGACGAAGAACACGAAAACCATCCGGATGGTTCGTG
>OCVV011332125.1_pt1 | contig 18143 bp, 18 predicted proteins | sample 1539721 | NCBI WGS metagenome assembly OCVV01 (sample SAMN02144230, study PRJEB22623) | gut metagenome | biome: sheep rumen | host: Ovis aries | place: New Zealand | reverse complement strand
TTAGAAGAATATAAAGCAGAAATCTTACAAATTAAATCTGATGAAGAAAGAAAACAAGTTCAAGAAAAGTTAAAAAAGAATACTCAAGAAGAATATAAACAATTAACTCTATATGATATATTTGGTGATGAATCACTTAAAATATTAAAGAAGAAAAACTAGGTATAACCTAGTTTTATATTGATTTTTAAAATGATAATTTTCATCACCTACAATTACATAAGAACTATTTAGTTTCTTCTAACTGGAGAAGCAAATTTTCTTATATATTATTAAACAATAATATTTATTTATAAAATGATATTTAGACAATATCTTTTACATTATATTAAATAAATTTTATTGATTTATTTAGTCATATCTAGTAATATTATACTAGGCAAGGTAATAAAACTTGCCGATATCTCTAACGATTTTTAACTTAGTGTTAGAGTATATCAACCAAAACCCCCTGAAGGACCTCGAAAGAGGTCCACTTTTTTTAGGAAGTGAAACCATGGAAAAGAATAGAAAGTATTTTAATAAATATGTTTTTTTATCAACTTTTGCTAGAAATTTAATAGAACTTTTTATTGGAACTATTTTATTTAAAGCAGGTTTTGATTTAAAAAGTGTTATATTTTATTATTTATTTGTTAATGTATTTTCTTTCTTTATAGCTTTTCCATGTATATATATAGCTAAAAAGCATTCTAATAAGATATTAACTATATTAGGTATAATTGCATTTATATTAGTTCAAGTTGCTTTAAACTACATAAAATTAACTATTGTATATCTGTTAATTCTTTCATTTTTATATGCTTTATATAGAAGAGCATATTGGATGTCTAGAAGATATTATACATTACAAGTAATAGATAAAAATAATACATCAAAAGAATACTCTTTTGTATCAATATTTAATCAATTAGCTTTATTATTAAGTTCATATGTAGGATCATTATTATTAGAATATATAAATATTAATATAATAACTTGTATATCTATTATGTTATTGTTAGTTGGATTCTATTGTATATATAAAATGGATTTTGAATATGAAATAAATAAAACTAAAATAAATATATTTGAAACTGTTAGAATTACTCCTATTTCAAGTATTATTAGTATTGGATGTTATGAATTACAAAATGTTATAACTTTCTTATTACCTTTATATATTGTTATATATGTTAAAAATACATATACCGCAGTTGGTATTATTAATTTACTTGCTCAATTAGCTACAATAGTATGTGTATATGCTTATGGGATGTTAATAAATAAAGATAAAAATTATTTAAAGCTTAGTTTAATATTCTTATTAATTTTTAAAGTATTACAAGTTAATACATATGGAATAGTATTATTTATTATTACATTTATAAGTGGACTTGCTACAAAGATGTATGAACAATCATTTAATAAAGAGTTATTAATACTATCTAAGAATTATGAATTTCATAATTTTAATTTACTATATGAATGTACTCAAAATATATTTAGAATAATTGCAGTAGCAATATTATTCTACTTTGTAGATGATGTTAAAATAATGTTATATGTTGTATTAGCAATTATTGCTATACCTCTTCTAGTAAAATTTAATACTAAACCAACAACTAAAAAAAGTGATGTTATTTGGAAAGAAAAGAACTAGCAAAATCTTTGCTAGTTTTTTTCTTTATTTTGTTTAATCATTTTCCATCAATTGATGTAATATATTTTTATAATATTTATAATTCATAAAATCATTTTCTATATTATCTTTAATAAACTCTTCTGTATCTTTTTTGCATTGAAGTAATATTTTATAATCAGTTTGTAAATTAGCAATCTTAAATACCATATCACCTGATTGTCTTATTCCAAATAAATCACCAGATCCTCTTAATTCAAAATCTTTTTCAGATATATAGAAACCATCGTTTGATTCTTCTAATACCTTAAGTCTTTCTGAATCTTTATCTGATAATAAGAAACATTTAGATTGTAGTGAATTTCTTCCTACTCTACCTCTTAATTGATGAAGAGTTGCTAATCCAAATCTTTCAGCATTAAAGATAGTTATAACAGTGGCATTCTTAACATCTACTCCTACTTCTACAACTGTAGTAGATAATAATATATTTGAATTACCATCTTTAAAATTGTTCATTACTTTATCTTTATCAACATTTTTCATTTTACCATGTAATATATCTATTTTTGTTTCTTTTGGTAAATATTTTAATATTGTATCTTTTATTGCTTTAAGATCATTTAGTTCATTTGTTTCTTCGTCATCTTTCTCTATTAAAGGAGCAATTACATATGCTTGATGACCTTCTTTTATTTCTTCTGCTATAGAAGACATTACTTCTTGAATTTCACTAAACTTATATTGTTTAGTAATAATTTCTTTTCTACCAGCAGGTTTTTGTTTAATCATTGATATATCCATATCACCATATATAGTTAATGCATATGTTCTTGGAATAGGTGTTGCTGACATATATAATACATCTACAAATTGTCCTTTATTCTTTAATATATTTCTTTGATTAACTCCAAATCTATGTTGTTCATCAGTAATAACTAATCCAAGGTTATTAAATACAACCTTATCTTCTAATATAGCATGTGTACCAATTAAAACATCAATTGATCCTTCTTCTAATCTTCTATATATATCTTCTTTATCTTTTTTAGATACAGAACCAACAAGTAATTCTACATTTATATCTAAATCTTTAAACATTGATTTAAAGTTATTGTAATGTTGTTCCGCTAATACTTCAGTTGGTGCTAGTAATGCTGATTGATATCCACATTCATGATTTAATAAAATAGATAAGAATGATACGATAGTTTTACCTGAACCTACATCTCCTAATATAAGTCTATTCATTCTTTTAATACCTTTAAAATCATCTATTATATCTTGAAATGCTTTTCTTTGATCTTCAGTTAATTCAAATGGAACATATGATAATACTTTATTAATTGTAGAATCATCTATATCTTTAACTACAAAATCATCGAATATTTGATTCTTAAATTTAATTAAATTTATTTTAAACATAAATTCAAATAATTCTTCATATTTAAGTTTAATATTTGCATCTTTTAATCTTTTTGAATCACTTGGATGATGTATTTCTTTTATAGCATCTATTGTATTCATTAAATCATATTTAGACAAAATATTAGTTGGTACTATTTCATTTATATTACTATTTTCTAATGCTACATCTATAGATTTAATTAGAGTAGATTTGGATAATCCAGATACCATATGATATACAGGTTCTACTTCTGTTTTAAATATAGGTTTAAACTTAATATCAGCACATGTAAAAGTATTTTTTAATTTATCATATTTACCTATTAATGAAATTGTTTTACCTATTGTTATTAATTTTTTATAAAAGTCTCGATTAAAGATTACTACTTTAATATTTATATTATTTGTTTCTAAAGTAAATGTTAATCTATTAAAACCCTTTCTAATATAAAATACATTTGCATTTGATGTAACAGTTCCCGTTACTACAATTGTATCTTCTGGATTAGCTTCTAATATATTTGATGGAGTATATATATTATATCTATATGGATAATATCTTACTAAATCATCTATAGAATATATATTTACTTTATTTAATAATTCTAATGTTTTTGGACCAATTCCTTTTATGTTAATTAATTCCATATATATACTCCTTTCATATATAATATTATAACATTTATAGTATATAAAAATAGAGAAAAAATGCTTTATTTATAACTATAAATTATATATAAATATTAGGTTATAACTTGTAGTTATAGCGTATATAAAAAATTGTAAAAAAACACGAAAAAACGTTATATTTTTGTTGACAAATATACCCTCTTCGATTAGTATATATATCACCAATTCACTTACAGGCGAATTGGTGCTAGTATCACACTAGCCAACCCCTTTTTATTCTTTGAAGCTGGTCTCAGGGGGCCGGCTTCTGTTTTTTTTATTTTACATGAAATGAATATAAAAGAGAGACTTTATAGTCTCTCTTTTATATTGCTCCTTTAATATAATTTATAAAAAATAGAAATAAGTTTGCTGATCCAACTGTTAATGTGAATGTTAGTAATAATACTAATATTCTAGTTTGCCATACAGCACCCTTATATATTATTTTACTAAAGTCTATACCACTTATTGCAAATACAGAAGATAGTAAACATATAGCATATACTATTAATTCTACCATTGTTCTTCCATCTCACTTATTTTAGCAATTCTTCTTACATGTCTTTCATCATGTGCAAAGTCTGTTGATACAAACTTATCAATCATTATTTTTAAGTCTTCTAATGGTGCTTTATATGATAAAGCAATTATATTAGCATTGTTATGTTGTCTTGCTAAGAATGCTTCTTCTTCAGAAGAAACTTTTGCACATCTAATTCCTTTTACTTTATTAGCTGCAATAGACATACCTATTCCTGTTCCACACATAAGAATACCTAGGTCAGCTTCTCCAGATGCTACTGATTCTGCGACTCTTTTAGCAAAATCTGGATAATCATCTACAGGATTATTATCTTTAGACATATCTAGTACTTCTATACCTTTTTGACCTAAGAAAAATATTAAGTCTGATTTTTGTTCAACACCATTGTGATCTGTTGCTATAGCTACCTTCATATTATTTACCTTCTTTCATAGCTTTTTCGAATCTTGGTAGTAATCCGTATTTATCTTTTTTATGAACTGGTAGTTCATATAAATCATGTCCTGGGAAATCATTTCCTTCAATTAAACATGGTTTTGTTTCTCCTAAACATACATCCCATGCAATGTATCCAACTTCTGGTACTACATCACATGCATCAATACATAACTTTTTAACTTTATCCCACATAGGTATTTTTATACCAACTATTTTTACTTTTGTTTCAGGATGTATTTCAAATACATTAGTTTCTTTATCTATTGCTGGATAATTAATCATACCTGTATCTACATCAATAGCTGTTACCATTCCTCCATGGTTAAAGTTATCTACAACATTACCATGATTACCTATTCTTAAATAAGCTGTTACTACTTTTTTATTTAATGTAACTATTCTTAATGTATTAACTGAATGTGGATATAATTCATTTAATATATGATGTTGTTCTGCAACATCTTCTACTAATGTTTGTCCTGATTCTATTAATTGATCATATAATTTATCTGTATCTTTAGGTACTTTAATTTTATCTACACCTTTACCACATGATAAATCTAATGGTTTTACTATTACTTCTTTTTTATCTTTTAAATACTTCTTAAAATCATCTTTAGAAGCATCTTTTAAATATATCCATTCCCTATTAAGATATTTATCAAACAGTTTATTAAATAATGCTTTATCTTCAAATATATTTATTTTAGATTTATCATTGAATTTTCTAACAATATCATTATTGATTCCACGAGTTATAATAGTTTTTCTTTCATCATCATTCATATCAAACATTCTAAATTGATAATAATCAACATATCCTGCTCCATATTTTTTAGCACATTTTGCCCAGTCTAAGAAAATACCTATTCTATTTTTATGATTAATATCGTGTACCATATTTATTGTTTTAAACATGTTTCCATAATTCATAGAAACTAATCTTTTAAATATATAACTTAATTTCATAGTTACCACCCTTATATGTATTATAACATTTAATATTAATTTATTATTATTTAATAACAAAAGTTTACAAATAAAAAAGTAAGAGTTTCCTCTTACTTATATTATTCAAGTCCGTATTTTTTATTAAATTTTTCAATAGAACCAGTTTTTTTCTTCTTTCCTTGAGCTCCAGTATAGAATGGATGACATTCAGAACAAACTTCTAATTGTTGTTCTTCTTTGTTACTCATTGCTTTGAATGTAGCTCCACATGCACATTTAAAAGTACATTCTACTTGTTCAGGATGTAAATTCTTTTTCATTTAATTTTCTCCTTTCGCCAAGACACATTCATGCCTTAGAAATAATTACTTGATTAGTATAACGAAAATACTACTAAAAATCAAGCAAAATATATTAATTATCTGTAAATTGAATTGATGCACCTACACCATTTAATTTATCTACAATTCTTTCATATCCTCTTAATAAATGTTCAATGTTTGAAATAGATGTTGTTCTATCTGCTATTAAACCAGCAACTAACATTGATGCTCCTGCTCTTAAATCAGTTGCTTTTACTCTTGTACCATGTAATTTAGTTGGTCCAGTTATAACTGCTTTTTTATCAAATGTATTTATATGAGCACCCATTGATACTAAATGAGGGATATGTCTTAATCTATTTTCATATATTGTTTCTTCAAATATAGATTCACCTTCACATTGAGTTAAGAAAGTACTCATTGGTTGTCCTAAATCTGTTGGAAAACCAGGATATACTGTAGTTTTAACATTTATATGTTTTAATTTCTTAGATTTATTTAATATAACAGAATCTCCTATAATTTTATAGTTAGCTCCTGCTTCTTTTAATTTATATAAAAGTGATTTAATATGTTCTTCTACAATTCCTGATACTTTTAAATTTTTACCAAGAAGTGCACCTATAATTATATAAGTACCTGCTTCTATTCTATCAGGAATGACTGTTACTTCTCCATCACCTAATTTATCTACACCAGTTATTTCAATAGTACCAGTTCCTGCTCCTTTAATTTTAGCACCCATGCTAATTAAGAAATCAGCAACATTAACTATTTCAGGTTCTCTAGCTGCATTTAATATTCTTGTTGTACCTTTTGCTAAAACACCTGTAATCATACAGTTGATTGTTGCTCCTACTGATGGAACATCAAAGAATATTTCTGCACCTTCTAGTTTTTTAGTTTTCATATTATAGTAACCATTTTCTTCTTTAATAGTTACACCCATTTTTTCAAATGAATTTAAAGTAAAGTCTATTGGTCTAGAACCAATTATACATCCACCTGGATATGATATTTCAGCTTTATTATATTTACCTAGTAATGAAGCCATAAAATAATATGACGCTCTTAACTTATTTGTATATTCTTCTGCTATTAATGTATTTTTAACATTACTATTATCGATTTCCATAATTTCATCATGAAAATTAATTTTGGAACCTAATTCTTCCATAATTTCTATAAGTGCATGTACATCTGATATATTTGGTACATTTTTTATAACACATTTACCTGATGTTAATATTGATGCAGGTATAAGCGCTACTATTGAATTTTTAGCTCCACCTATATGTATTTCACCTGAAAGTTCTCTTCCACCTTCAATAATTAGTTTTTTCATATATTCACCTTCATACTTATATTATATCAAATATATAAAAAAATAAGGTAATTTCTTACCTTATTTAGTAAAGTCATTGATAATATCAATAACTTCTTTTGTATGAGTATTAGCTATATCATGGCTTCCACCTTTTATAATAGCTATTCTATTTTTAAAATCTTTATTAACAGTATTTAATACTTTATTTGGATCTACCATATCATCTTCACTTCCATATATTAATTGGAAATCCTTAGGATTAAATTGTTCTAATTCATCTAACATTTTAATTCTAACTATATTTTGATAAGTATTTCTTAAGAATTTTGTACCATATACCATTTCTTTTACTTTAACTTTTTTGATTAAATAAATATCTCTTATCCATTTTCTAATAGGATCTAAGAATTTTGGAGTTTTAACAAACTTCTTAGAATTATTTTCGTTTCTTATTAATGCAGGAGAACATAAAATTTCTTTTATATTTTCATTAAAAATCTTTTTGTATCTTACTGCTACTGCACCACCAAATGAATAACCTAATATATAATCTACTTTGATATTATTTTCTTCTATATATTCATTTATGTAATTAGCAAAGTCATCTAAATTCCATTCTTTTACATTTGGTTCTTTTGTTTTTCCAAATCCTGGTAGAGATGGATAATAAACTTTATAATATTTTTCTAATTCTTTTATAAACTTCATTCTATTATTCCATGCTTCATCTGTTGTTCTACCATAATAATTGTCATAATCCCAACCATGTATAAGTAAAATACTTTTCATATATTACCTCTTTTCTAGATTATTCTTGCTAAAGTTATGATATTTTCTATAATAGCTTCCATAATGAACAAATATCATCATATCATTTTCTATTTTATTTACAAATGATAAATTATCAAATAATTCTATATCATAGTTTTTAAAATATTTTTCTAATCCTCTTCTTACATATATTTTATTAAAATTAGGAAATACTTTTACTAATTTTTCATATGGTTCATCTTCTTCACCATTTTCAGTTAAATTACATATTATTAAACATGATTTTTTATAGAAATGGTTAGATAGATTATCTAATCTAGCAACACCTGATACATCTCCATCAAATATTATTTGATGTCCAAGTAATGTTTCTTTCTTGATTCTTTTTTCTACAGGTATAGCTCTATTTAATCTATTCATTATTACTTTTTTAGATAAATTATAGAATTCACCAACCATATATGCTATTGTTTCTTCTAATACAGTTAAATTAGTATTTATATATGGTTTTATTTCTTTATTTAATTCGTTTAAAACTATTAAGTTATTAACATCAGTTTTAACCACTTTTTCTTTATTGTAATAAACATATTTATCTTTGATAGATAATTTAGCTATTTCTTTATCTAATCCATTTATAATTGCATTTTTAGAATATTGTAATAGAAGTGATTTAAACTTAGTAATATCAGATATTGTTTTAATATCTCCTACTCCTATATGTTCTTCAAATACATCTAATAAGATAGATAAATCTGGTTTAAGTGTTTTACTAAAGTAAGTAATATGTTCTTTATACCATAGAGAAGCTTCTAAAGCTAAATAATCATATTCATTAGTTAAATAATTTATACAGAAACATTTTAATACTAATGGTGTTATTCTTTTACTATATATTCTTAAACATTTATTTCCTAATACTTGTTTAATAAAACCTACTGTTGTTGTTTTACCAACAGATCCTGTTACACATATTACTTTACCTTTGTATTGTGCTAATACATATTTAAATAAGTCTTCAATAGAATCCATGATATTATTAACAACAATATAAGATACTTTGTTATTTAATTGTTTAACCATATCTGGTTCAATTACATATGTATATTCAGGATTATTATTAGCTATATTAACAATATATTGTTTTAAATCTAATTCTTTTGTATACCATCCTGTTTTTAAATCTTTACTAGCAATAGTAATTGGAAAGTATAATACATGTTCTTTTGTTTTTATTACTTTATCATCGTTATATTTAACAATTCTAAAATAATCAAATTCAGTATTGGGTTTTACATTATTTAAAGATAGAATTGGAGTAATGTTGCCTAATTCTTCTAGTGTGATTTTATTCAATTTTCATCTACTCCTTCAAACATATTTATTATACCATATTTATGATATTTATTGATAAAAAATAATCATTAGGAGGTCCTAATGATTATTTATTTATTATAAACAAATATCTATCTCTTTCTGATAGGTCTTTTTTTACTATTATTTTTGCATTTGGATAAATATCTTTAGCATATTTTTTTAAATACTTACCTTGATTACATCCTATTTCAAATGCAAATATATTTTTTTCTGTAGTCCATTTCTTACCTTGTTTGATAATATATTCATAATATTTTAAACCATCATTTTTAGCAAATATTGCATTTTTAGGTTCATATTTAATTTCTGGTCCAACTGGTTCATCTTTTGAAACATATGGTGGATTAGAAATTATTAATGAATATTTATTTATAGGTTTATAATGAAATACATTTTTATGTATAAAATTTATTTTAACATTATAATTAGAAGCATTAGATTTTGCTAACTTAATTGCTTTTTTATTAATATCTATTGATGTTATTTCTAGATTAGGTAATTCTTTTTTTAAAACAACTGGAATACATCCTGTTCCTGTTCCTATATCTAGAACTGATATATCATCCATTTTTTCTTCTTTTAATAGATTTAAAGTTTCTTCTACAAGACCTTCTGTTTCAAATCTAGGTATTAATACACCTTTTTTAACAAATATTTCATATCCCATAAAATCAACATTACCTATTAAATATTGAACTGGATAATTTTTTTCTATTAATTTAACTACTTTTTCTAACTTTTTTTCTTTATATTTTTCTTTTAGTAGTTTCCAATCAAGATCTGTTACATTAGATGGCTTGTTCATCTGCTAACTTTCTTCTTTGATCTTCTGTAATTAATGCTTCTATAATAGCATCTAAATCACCATTCATAACTCTATCTAATTGCATTACTGAGAATCCAATTCTATGATCAGTTACTCTATTTTGAGGATAGTTATATGTTCTTATCTTTTCTGATCTATCTCCAGTACCGATTTTACTTCTTCTTTCGGCACCTTCTTTTTCTTCTTTTTCTCTAAGTTTTAAATCATATAATCTAGTTTTCATGATTTGGAATGCTTTTTCTTTATTTCTTAATTGTGATCTTTCAGTTTGTTGATAAACAATTATACCTGTTGGTATATGTGTTAATCTTACTGCTGAGTCTGTAGTATTAACACCTTGTCCACCGTTACCTGATGCTCTAGTAATATCTATTCTAATTTCATCCATTGGTAATTCAAAATCAATGTCTTCAGCTTCTGGCATTACTGCTACTGTTGCTGTAGATGTTTGAATTCTACCGTTTGATTCAGTAACTGGTACTCTTTGTACTCTATGTGCACCAGATTCGTATTTTAATTTAGAATAAACATTGTCACCTTTAACATAAAATTCTATTTGAGAATATCCTCCTGCTGTTCCAGGTTCTTCATTTATTACTTCAATTTTCCAGCCTTGTTTCATAGCATATTGAGAATACATTCTAAATAAGTCTCCAGCAAATATATTTGCTTCATCTCCTCCAGCAGCTCCTCTTATTTCCATGATGATATCTTTACCATCATTTTCATCTTTAGGAATTAATAATATTTCTAATTTTTTATTTAATTCTTCTAAATGAGCTTGAGCTGATTCAAGTTCTCCTTTAGCCATTTCACCCATTTCTGGATCTTTAACCATTTCTTTTAATTCTTCAATGTCTTCAGTAGTTTTCTTAAAATCTCTGAATGTTGTAACAGTTTCTTCAATAGATGCTTTTTCTTTATTTAACTTCATCATATTGTTGTAATCTGATAATGTTTCAGGTTTATTTAATTCTTCTACTATTTCATTGTATCTTTTTTCTATTATTTCTAATCTTTCTATCATAATTTGCCTCCATCTATTTGTTTTAATATAAAACTCTTAGATATTAGCTATATTTCTTGATTTGAACCATTTTCATCTGAGTCATCAATTATAACTAAATCTTTAAAATCATCTTCCTCAGGATCATCATCTAAATCGTCATCATCATAGTTGATTTCAGAATCATCTTCATCATCTATTGTTTCATCTTCATTTTCTTCAACTTCTAATTCTTCTTCATCTTCATCATCATCTGAAGCAACGATTACTTTATGTTTTTGATTTACTTTTAAATCCCAATATCCTTTTTCAACCATAGTGAATCTCATATCTGTTGATAATAATTGAAAGAAATCTGCAATATGATTTTCAAAATCACTTTCTGGTAAATTCATTAATCTTATAACTTCTTTGAATAAATCTTGGATTTTTTGTTTTTTTCCTTTTTGTTCTAATACGAAAGCAGCTACATCTCCATAAGACATAGTTTCTAGTTGTTCACTAGTTAAGCTTAATTTTGCCATATAATCTTCCTCCAATTTAATATATACTAAAAACAACAATAATTTTAGCATATAATCGTGTATTGTCAATTATTTTTGATTAATAATTTATTATTATTTTATTATTAGTTATTTCTTCACTTTCATATGTATATTCTATTTCAATACTTTTATCTTCTTTTTTTACATTATGATTAATAATATTCATTTCAAATGTATACCCATTTAAAGCTATTAGAACGACTTTTTTATCTAAGTTAATATCTATAGTATATTCATGATTTGTTTTAACTAAATTATTAGTATTTAAGTCAAATTTATATGTATCTTTATCTACTTTAAAATTCATTACATCATCTTTAATAAAATAGTTAACTTTTTCATCTATTTCTAATTTATTATTTGAATATAATTTAAATGTAAGTGTTTTCATATAACTAATTCCTTTCTGGGGGTATTATAGCATATTTAATAAAAAAAGATACTATTTATTAGTATCTTCTTCATCTCTTGGTATTCTTATAACAAATTGATATTCATCATCGAAATTGAATTCTTCTGATGATACAACTAAATTACATTCCTTGCATGCATCCATGATTCTCTTAATACCTGCAATTACATCATCAGCTGTTTCATATTTTTCTTCTTGTACAACTTGTTTAACTACTGTTTTATCTTTTGAATCATCTTCTAATGTTTCTTCTTCCTCTTCATTGTCATCTAATTCAAGTAAATCATAGTCATCTCCAACACCTACACCATTTACTGCTTGTGTTTGGAATGGATTAAATCCAAATCCTAATGAAGAATCCATATTAGCTGATTCATCTTCTAGTGAATTACCAAATAATGTATTCTTTTTAGGTTTATTTGATTCTTCTTTATTTCCTTGTGCTTGATATATAGGTATATCAGATTCATATGTAGGAGTAATATCTTGAGCTGTCTTTTCTAAGGCTTCTATATCTATATCACCTTTATCGATGTTAATTCCACCTACTGCTGCTTTTTGATTATCATATATACCTAATATTTTATCTATTTCTTTTTCTAGATCTCTTACTTTAATTCTTTCTTGAATTACTCTATTTAATAATTCAACTTGTTTTTTAGGGTCTTGAACTCTTAATAAAGATCTAGCATGTCTTTCAGATATTTGATTTTTCATTAAGGCATCTTGTACTGCTTTATCTAATTGTAATAATCTTATTTTATTTGCAATATTAGATTGAGAAGTACCTAATCTTTGAGCAAGTTGTTCTTGAGTTAAATATTTTCTATCTAATAATTTTTTATAACTTTGTGCTTCTTCAATAGCAGACAATTCTCTTCTTTGAGTATTTTCAATTATAGCGACTTCTGCAGATTCATTATCATCTAATTCTGTTATAATTGCTGGAACTTGCATCATTCCACACATTTGAGCTGCTTTAAATCTTCTTTCACCTGCAATTATTTCATATTTATCTGCGACTCTTCTAAGTACTAAAGGTTGGATTATACCATGTTGTTTGATGGAATTTGCTAAAGTATTTAAAGCTTCTTGATCAAATTCTAATCTTGGTTGAAATCTATTTGGAATTATTTGATCTACTGGAATCATTCTTATTTGAGCTTCCATCTTCATGATAACCCTCTCCTATTCTATATATAATTATATATTTTTGTTTGTTTTTTTTCAATATAAAAAGGAAACTAATACTAGTTTCCTTTTTTTATCTTTCCATAGTTTCTTGGATATCCTTTTGGGTTTTTATCTAATTTATCTATAACTAAAATATTTCTTAAAGATTCTTCTTTAGGTAAATTAAATGTTATCTTATTAGATAATTTACCATTTAAAGTATTAATAATATTATTAGCTTCTTTTATTTCTTCATCTACTGTAGCTTTTAAAGGTATAAATTTTCCACCTACTTTAACCATTGGTAAACATAATTCTGTTAATACTCTTAAGTTAGCTACTGCCCTAGAAGTTACAACATCATATTCATCTATATGTTTATGTGCAAATTCCTCAGATCTTTCATTTATAATTGTTAAATTATCTAATTTTAATTTATCTTTTAAATTTGATAAGAATGTAGTTTTTTTATTATTTGAATCTATTAAAGTAACATTTAAATGAGGAAATACTATTTTTAATACCATACCTGGAAAACCAGCTCCAGTTCCAACATCTATTAAACTATTAACACTATTTAAATCTATTGCTTTAACTATTGTTAAAGAATCATAGAAATGTTTTAAATAAATATCTTCGTCTTCTGTAATGGTAGTTAAATTTGTATGTGAATTATATTCTTTTAAATATTCTTTATATATATTTAAATTTGATAATGTTTTATCGCCTAAAGATATATTTAACTCATTACATGCTTTAATAAATTCTTCTACATTCATATTATTTATCCTTTCCGTATTCTTTCTTTAAATATATAGATAATACAGATATATCTACTGGATTAACTCCACTTATACGTGATGCTTGTGCAAGTGTAAGTGGTCTAACATCCTTTAATTTTTGTTTTGCTTCTGAAGCAATATTTTTTACTTTGTCATAATCTATATCTTCAGGTATTTGTTTTTCTTCAAGTTTTAACATTTTTTCTACTTCTTTATTTGTTTTAGCTATATAGCCTTCATATTTAACTTGTATTTCAACTATACCATATACTTCATTTGAATAATCATTTTCAATATATTCTTTTAATTGATCTATTTTTATTTCTGGTCTCTTTAATAAATTATATAATGATTCACCTTTAGTTAAATCTCCTATAGATTCTTTAATAGAATCTGATTCATTTTTAACTGTTATTCTTATATTTTTTAATTCTTCAGTTAAATTATTAATATCATCTATTTTCTTTAATAATCTATTATGTTGTTCTTCTGTTACAATACCAACTTGGTATCCATATTCACGAAGACGTAGATCAGCATTGTCATGTCTTAAAATTAATCTATATTCAGCTCTAGATGTAAGCAATCTATATGGTTCTTTAGTACCTTTAGTTACTAAATCATCTAGTAATACACCAATGTAAGATTCATTTCTTTTAAGAATTAAAGGATCTTTTCCTTTGCATCTTAAACCAGCATTTATACCTGCAATTAAACCTTGTCCTGCAGCTTCTTCATATCCTGATGTACCATTTATTTGTCCAGCTGTATATAAATTATGTATTATCTTATTTTCTTCTGATGGTAACATTTGTAATGGATTTATTGCATCATATTCAATTGCATATGCATATTTTAATATTTTTGCATTTTCTAATCCTACTAATGAATGAACCATTTTTTCTTGTACATCTATTGGCATAGATGTTGAAAAACCTTGTAAATATAAATCTGGATAATAATTAGATTCAGGTTCTAGGAATAATTGATGTCTATCTTTATCTTTAAATCTTACTACTTTATCTTCAATAGATGGACAATATCTAGGTCCAATTCCTTCTGCATATCCACCATACATAGCTGATTTATCTAGATTATCCATGATAATCTTATGAGTATTTTCATTTGTATAAACTAAATAACATACTCTTTGTTTATTAACATCATATTGTGGTTCTAAATCAAATGAGAATGTCCAAGGAGTTTTATCTCCTTCTTCAACTGATAATTTAGAATAATCTACTGTATCTGGATCAATTCTTTGAGGTGTTCCTGTTTTTAATCTTATTATTTCTAATCCATGTTCTCTTAATTTATCTGATAAATGTTTAGATGATTCTTCTCCGTGAGGTCCTTCAAATTTATGTGTAGAACCTACTAATATCTTTGATTTTAAATATGTACCTGTTGTTAATATTAAACAAGTACATTCATATTTAGTACCATCTGCAGTTATTACACCTTTAATTGTATTATCTTCTACAATAATATCTTCAATCATTGCTTCAATAATATCTAGAGTTTTAATAGATCTAAGTTCTTTTAACATATTTTTAGGATATGTTACTTTATCACCTTGAGCTCTTAAAGATGCTACAGCAGGACCTTTACCTGAGTTTAACATCTTGATTTGTAGATGTGATATATCAGCAACTCTACCCATTAAACCACCTAAGGCATCTATTTCTCTTACTACTATACCTTTAGCTGTTCCACCTATTGATGGATTACATGGCATATCAGCTATATTATTTATATTTGATGTAATTAATGCTACTTTTAAACCTTGTTTTGCAGAAGCATTTGCAGCTTCACATCCTGCATGTCCTCCACCTACTACAATAACATCATATTTCATGTTAATCATCTTACTTTCCTACACAAAATTTTGAGAATATTTCATCTAATATATCTTCTTCATATGTTTCACCTATTATTTCACCTAATGCTACATATGAAATTCTTAAATCATCTGCAACTATTTCAAATGGAAGTGTTGCAGTTAAGTTATTTATTGATTCACTTACGACTTTTTCTGCTTTTTTAACTAATGCTAATTCTCTAGCATTAGAAATATAATTAAAATCAGATGAATTGATTTGTTCTAAATTAAACATTTCTACAATTCTATTTTTTAATTCATCTAATCCATTTGCTTCTTTAGTAGTACCTTTTATTACAGGTAGTTCTTTTAATAAATCCATATTTATTTTAGAAGCTAAATCACATTTGTTAATAAATACTATTTTATTAACATTAGTATTTTTTATTAAATCTAATTCTTCTTTTGTTAATTCTTCTGAATTATTTAATACAAATATTACTAAATCTGAATTAGATATTATATCTAAACTCTTTTTTACACCTATAGATTCTACTAAATCTTCAGTTTCACGTATACCAGCTGTATCAGTTAAATTTAATTTAATACCATTTAAACTTAATGTGCCTTCTACTATATCTCTAGTAGTACCAGCTATATCAGTTACAATAGCTTTATCTTCATCTAATAAATGGTTTAAAATTGAAGACTTACCAACATTTGGTTTACCTACTATAGAAACATTTATACCATCTTTAATAATAGATGCATTTTTATATGAATTAACTAATTTTGTTAATTTAGTTTTTATATTAATCATTGTATCTTTTAATTCTTGATAAGTTAATTCTTCTTCATCTTCTATTTCATCTGGATAATCAAATGCTACTTCTAATTTACCTTCTAATTCCATGATATCTTTTCTCATATCTTTAATTAGTTTAGATAAATTACCATTTAATCTATTAATAGCAAATTTTCTTTGAGATTCAGTTTGAGATACAATTAAATCATTTATACCTTCTGCTTCTACTAAATCTATTCTTCCATTTAAGAATGCTTTTTTAGTAAATTCTCCTGGATCTGCTAATCTACATCCATTTTCTAATAATAATTCAAGTATTCTATTAGTAGTTGAAATACCTCCATGTGAGTTAATTTCAACAACATCTTCCATGGTAAAAGTTTTAGGGGCTTTCATGACTGAAACTAATACTTCATCTATTATTTCATCATGATCTACTATATGACCATATGTAATAGAGTGTGTTTCAACTTTAGTTAAATCTTTACCCTTAAAAATTTTATTTGTTATTTCAATTACTTCAGGACCTGATGCTCTTATAATTGAAATTGCACCTACACCTAAAGCAGTTGATATTGCACATATATTTTCATTCATGGTAATACCCCTTTCCTCCGTGGTATTATAGCACATTTTATATATTTAGGAAAATAGAAATAAAAAAAGAACAATTTTTATTGTTCTTTTGGTTTAATAACTATATGTCTATGTGGTTCAACACCAGTAGATTCTGTATAAACATATTTATTATCAGTTAAAGCATTATGAATAATTCTTCTTTCATATGAATTCATATCTTCAAGTTCAGCTTCAACTTTAGTATGTCCTACTTCTTTAGCTATATTTTTAGCTAATCTAATTAAATATTTTTCTTGTTTAGCTTTATAGTTTTCAACGTCTAATAATAAATATGGATATTCACCAACTTTATTATAAACAACTTGTTTAATAACATGAGTTAGAGCTTTTAAAGTCTTTCCTTCATGTCCAATTAATATACTATTGTTATCTGAATACATTTTAATTGATATTTGTTTATCTCTTATAGAAGATTCAAATTGTACATCTAATCCCATATCTTTAGTAGTTTGAGTTAAGAATTCTTTTATGAATTCAGCAACGTCTTTTACTTCAAATAAATGTAATTTAATTACTTCTTTCTTTAAAAGACCAGCTTTTTCTTTAGAAAAATAATACATTACATCATTTTCAGTTAAATTTAATTCTTCTAAAGCTTTTTCTAAAACCTCTTTTTGTTCTTTACCTTCATAAATACGTTCTTCCATCTTACTTACCTGCTTTCTTCTTCATGATAAATGTTTGTACTACAGAGAATGCATT
>OCVV012824306.1_pt1 | contig 18144 bp, 15 predicted proteins | sample 1539721 | NCBI WGS metagenome assembly OCVV01 (sample SAMN02144230, study PRJEB22623) | gut metagenome | biome: sheep rumen | host: Ovis aries | place: New Zealand | reverse complement strand
AAGACTTATGAAAAAAGGAATTCATCCTGATAACTACCGCGTAGTAGTTTTCAAAGATATGTCTGACGGTACTCAGTTCTTCAGCCGCTCAACTGCAGCAACGAAGGACACGATCGAAATCGACGGCGTTCAGTATCCGCTGATCAAGCTGGAGATCTCGAACACGAGTCACCCGTTCTACACCGGTAAGTCCAAACTCGTGGACACCGCAGGTCGTGTGGACAAATTTATGTCTCGCTACGGCAATCGCAACCGCAAGTAATCCTTGCGAGATTTTTCAAGGGGCGAGCATGTGCTTGCCCCTTGATATTTTATTACTAATAGCACTATGAACAACACACAACTCTGGCGCGCTTTAGGCCGCAATTTCATCATCTCCATCCTCCTTTTCGGATCCCTTTTGGGACTCCTCTGGCTCATAGAATGGTTCCTTAATTCTCAATTGTCAATTGTCAATTGTCAATTATTAAAATGGCATGATCCCGCGTGGGTAGTCGGCATTCCTGCCTCTATCATCGGCGTAGCATATATCTTAACTGTCCGTGACCCGCAGAACTACACCGGATTCTTCGCCGGCGTGGTTATGTCGATCCTGTTAGGCATCCAGTTTCTGCTGCAAAGCCAATACGACAGCGCGTTTCTCTTCTTCTTTGTCTTCATCCCGTTCCAACTGATGTCCATCTATAAATGGAGCAGGTCCAAAGACGACGGAGGCGCCAGTTTTGAGCCGAAATTCCTTGATACCCCGCGACTGCTTTTATCCGTCGCGCTGCTGTTTTTCATTACTGCGGGAGATTTTATTATCAATCTGTACGCCATTCATGGCGCGCTCGCTTTGGACGGATGGAAAGAAGCTATCGTTCTCATCCTGAACGGATTGCTGATCTCCTCCTCCTTCCTCGCCAACTACTGGCTGATCTATCGCAAGACGGACTCGTGGATCTATTGGTTCATATACAGCATCGCCGGCATCGGATTGTTCATCTTCCTGGGCAATGCGTTCTCCATCGTGCTGTTCACCTTCTTCCTGGTGATCAACTCCATGGCAGGTATCGCCTGGCTCAAAGCAACCAAACCGGAGAATATGGGATGGCTAAACTTATTTAAACAATGATAAAACGAAAACAAGACACCGTATTAAAAGTCGCGGAACCCGCGCAGCTCATGGACTTTCTCATCGCCAAGATGGGAGGCATGGCGAAATCGTCGGTCAAGCAGTTATTAGGTCAGCGGCGTGTCAAAGTAGGCAATGCCGTACAGACGAGACATGATTTTCAGCTCAAGCCGGGTGACATCGTGACCGTCTCTTCCGGCCGCGGCAACAGCCAGCTCACGCATCCCAAACTGCGCATCGTCTATGAGGACGACGACCTGATTGTAGTGAACAAGCAACCGGGTCTGCTGACCGTAGCGGCTACGCCGGGCAGCAGCGAAACGACGGCGTTCTCCATCTTGCGCGCGTACGTAAAAAAACAGAACGCGCGCGCGGGCATATATGTCGTGCATCGCCTTGACCGGGAGACCTCCGGTCTGCTGGTCTTCGCCCGTTCGGAGGAGCTCCAGCATTACATGCGCGAGTACTGGCGGGATTTGGTGACAGACCGGACGTATATCGCGCTCGCAGAGGGTGTCTTGGAGCCCCGCGAAGGAAAAATAACCACCTGGCTGACCGAAGACAAACGCAATGCGGTGGTTTATTCCTCCCCCGTGGACGACGGAGGCGATATCGCTGTCACGAACTATAAGACACTTCGCGTATCCGAGAACGGAGAATACTCGCTTGTAGAGCTTCACCTTGAAACCGGACGAACGAACCAGATCCGTGTGCATCTGGCATCCAAAGGATGCCCGGTAGTGGGCGACCGCAAGTACGGCCATGGCAACGAATCCAGCCCTATTGACCGCCTCTGTCTGCACGCCAAAGTGCTGGAGTTTATCCATCCTGTTACGGAGAAAAAGGTGCGTTTTGAGAGCCCCGTTCCAAAAGAGTTTAACAAACTAGTATCCTAGGAGTCTAGTGCCCTAGTACCCTAAAAAAATACATCATTATGCGCAAGATCCTTACACTTTCTGTTCTGTCTGCGTTGCTTCTTCTCCCTTCCCTTCAGGGAGGGGACGGGGGTAGGCTTTCCGCCAAACGCCGTGTCCACACTATCGGAGACAGTACGATGAGCGATTACAAACCCGCCGCCACGCCCAAACGCGGCTGGGGAATGTATCTGCAAGCTTTCTTCAACCCCGACTCCATCGAGGTTAACAACCGCGGCAAGTCCGGTGCTTCCACCCGCACGTTCTACGAGACAGATAACCTCTGGCCGTCCGTCAAGAGACAGATGCTGCCCGGCGATTACCTCATCATCCAGTTTGCCCATAACGACGAGAAATGCAAGGGCGAAGATGTCTATGTCCAGAACGCCAAACTGCGTGCGGAAGGCAAAGACACCCTGACCGACATGCGCGGTACAGAGCCGAACACGACCTATAAGGATTACCTCTTCCGCTTCATCAACGAAGCACGGGAAATGGGCGTCACGCCAATCCTCATGAGCCCTATCTGCCGCGCGTATTTCAAGGACGGCAAGATCACTGCCGAAGGTCGCCATGACCTGAGCAAAGACGGCATAGACAAGAACTACGTCCGCTGTATGCGGGAGGTGGCGGAAGACATGCACGTACCCTTCCTCGATATGACGCAGAAGAGCTGCGAGATGTACGAAACTACCGGACAGGAGAGGTGCATGAAGGAGTATTTCAACTGCGGCGACAAGACCCATACAGGCCAGGCAGGAGGCTTCCTGAATGCCCATCTGGCATACCTGTTGATCAAGAACTGCCCGCAGCTGAGCGAGTTGCATCACCTGGTAGCATTGCCGCCACTCGAAGTCAGCGTCTCGTACATCCGTGCAATCGAAGAAAAAGGGCGTCTGGAAGCCTTCAAAGCCGATGGTACGCCGTTTGCGACGACCCTGAAGAATGCCAAGACGAAAAATATGAAACTCGCTAAAGCCGGTTACGCTCCTTCGGACGGACTCTGGCCTGCTGGGGAGATTGACGAAGTGGCAAACCGCTACATCGAATATACCATCACTGCCGAGAAGAAAAAAGGTATCGTCATTGAGTCCATCATCCTGCCGGTTAAGGCGAAAGGAGGACCGGGCATGAATATCCATATCAACTATGGTTTCGGCGACGAATTCCGCAATGTAACAACCATTTACGAGAATACCGCTCTGCCGAAAAACAAGCCCGTTCTGGTCTCTTTGAACTACCCTATTCTCATTCCTGCCGGAGAGACTTTGCACCTCCGCATCCTGCCTTGGTATGACTCTAACGGCAGACCGCAAGGCAAGAAATACCTCTCCCTCGGCGAACTCAAAATCGACGGCAAGAAGTTGAAATAAAATTATTTTCCGAAAATACTTGCATATATGCAAAATTTTTACTACCTTTGCAGCGAAAAAGCAAAGGTAGTTTTTATTATGAGTACAGCTTTAGTTATCATACTCGCCGTAGCAGTGGTCATCTTTGGTTTTTGGATCATCCAATATTCCAATTTCCGCAACGAGGAAAAGAAACGTCAGTGGGAGTTGAAACGCGAGAGCCAGAAGACCATCTCTCCTATTCGTCTCAGGGCGTACGAGCGCCTCACGCTCTTGCTGGAGCGCACAAAACCGGAGCACATGATCATGGAGCTTCGCCAGAACCAGCCGGACGCATTCACCACTTGGACCATCGGGCAGGTTCAGCAATACTTGCTGCAGACCATCCGCGCGGAGTTTGACCACAACCAAAGCCAGCAGGTCTATGTCTCCGACGAAGTGTGGGATATGATCATCAACGCCCGTGACCAGATGGCAGCGTTCGTCATCGCTATTGCCGGCCAGTTACCGCCAAATGCTACAGTACAGGTATATATCCAAGCGCTGATGACCGCCTATTCCTCCAACGGTACGACGCCGACCGACAAGGCCTTGGAGTACCTTAAAAACGAAGCAAAAGAGCTTATGTAAACCCGTCGATGAGCAAGAGATTATGGGTCATAGGATGGTTGATGGCGATGAGTAGTGTACTCTTCGCTGCTACCGACTCCACAAAAGTGAAGAAAGAGCCCATCTATAACGCTACGCAGATCAAACTCGACATCGCTTCGCCGGTAGTCATTGCAGGCATACATCAATGGCAGATGCAGCACTACGAGATAGCGGCGAACGTACAGTTGGCGCGACGCTTCTTCCCCACCCTCGAACTCGGCTACGCTGGAGGCAAGGCGCACAACGACTCCATCAACTATTCCGGAAAAGGCGGTTTCTTCCGCGTGGGATGCGATATCAACCCGCTCAAAAAGAAGAAAGACTCGCCGCACGCACTCTTGGTCGGACTCCGTCTCGGAACGGCTGTGCAAGGATGGGAACACACCTCGCACGCAACGAGCGGCACGAAGGCGGACTGCTGGGGAGAAATAGTTTTGGGATGCCAAGTAGAAATCGCCAAAGTGCAGAAGACCGCATTTTACATGGGATGGATGGGACGGTTCAAAGTCCTCTTCACACGAGACAAAGAAGGCCTGACCGCCGATCAGATGATGCCGATCTACATCCCCGGATTCGGCAATAGAGACAATATCGGATGGGGATTGAACTACTATTTGGGATGGCGCTTTTGATCATCAAAACATCACCAAAACACTATCAAAACACCACCAAAACACGGCCGAATTACGGTCTAATACCGACGGTCAACCGACGGTCAACCGACAGTCAAGGCTAATGTAAGTACAATGTTAGGCACAAAAAAAATACCTCTATAATGAACCAAACACAATTAATGAATCGCGCAGCGGATAACATTCGTATCCTGGCTGCCGCAGCAGTAGAAAAAGCAAAGAGTGGTCACCCGGGCGGAGCTATGGGTGGCGCAGACTTCATCAACGTCCTCTTTAGCGAGTTCTTGGAATACGATCCGGACAATGCCGGTTGGGAAGCGCGTGACCGCTTCTTCTTGGATCCGGGTCACATGGCTCCGATGCTTTACGGACAGCTCTGTCTGGCTGGTAAGTTTACTCTTGAAGATCTTAAGAATCTCCGTCAATGGGGTTCGGTAACTCCGGGTCACCCGGAGCGTGAGATTGAGCGAATGATCGAGAACACCTCCGGTCCGCTTGGTCAGGGACACACGTTTGCTGTCGGAGCAGCCATCGCGGCGAAATGGTTCAACCAGCGCTACGGCGAGATTCATAACCCGACCATCTATGCGTTCATCTCCGACGGCGGCGTCCAAGAAGAGATCTCGCAGGGCGCAGGTCGTCTCGCGGGACACCTCGGACTCGATAACCTCGTCATGTTCTATGACTCCAATGCCATCCAGCTCTCCACGGGTTGCAGCGAAGTGACATCCGAAGATGTAGCCGCCAAATACAAGGCTTGGGGATGGTACGTGCAGGAGATCCCGGGTAACGATCCCGACGCTATCCGCGAAGCCCTCATCAAAGCCAAAGCCCACAAAGGCGAACCGTCGCTCATCATCGGTCATACAACCATGGGCAAGGGTTGCGTGACGGCAGAAGGTGCTAACTGGGAAGGCAAGTGCTCCACCCACGGCGCGCCGCTTTCCAAAGCCGGAGCATCCTTCGAGAAGACCATCGAGCATCTCGGCGGCAATCCCGAAGACCCGTTCCAGATCTTCCAGGAAGTAAAGAAACTGTACGACAACCGCGCTGCAGAGCTGCGCGAGTTGTGCAATAAGAAATACGAGGCTTACTACGAGTGGAAACAAGCTAATCCGCTCGCTGCTAACGAATACGAGACCTTCATGTCCGGCGAAACGCCCTGCATCGACTGGAGTCTGATTGAGCAAAAACCCGGAGCAGCTACCCGTAACGCTTCCGCGACCGTCCTCAGCCATCTGGCAGAGAACGTAGGCAATATGATTGTTTCTTCTGCGGATTTGAGTAATAGCGATAAGACCGACGGTTTCCTCAAGAAGACCCACGCCTTCAAGAAAGGCGATTTCTCCGGTCAGTTCCTCCAGGCAGGTGTCTCCGAACTCACCATGGCGTGCGTTATGATCGGTATGGCGCTTCACGGCGGAATCATCCCTGCCTGCGGTACGTTCTTTGTCTTCAGCGACTATATGAAACCTGCTGTCCGCATGGCGGCTCTCATGGAACTGCCGGTAAAATTCATCTGGTCGCACGATGCCTTCCGTGTCGGCGAAGATGGTCCGACACACGAGCCGGTTGAACAAGAAGCACAGATCCGTCTCATGGAGAAACTGCACAACCACAGCGGCAAACCGTCCATGCTCGTTCTCCGTCCGGCGGACGCCGAGGAAACGACCCTTGCTTGGCGTTTGGCTATGGAGAACAACGACACGCCTACTGCGCTTATCCTCAGCCGTCAGGACATTGCGCCTGTTCCTAATGTCAACCTCGAAGGCTTCCGCAAAGGTGCGTATATCGTTTCGAAAGACGAGAATCCGCAAGTCGTATTGCTGGCTTCCGGCTCTGAGGTCTCAACCCTTCTTGCCGGGGCAGAACTCCTCCGCGCAGAAGGCATTCGCCTGCAGATTGTCAGCGTTCCGAGCGAAGGTCTCTTCCGCGAGCAACCCAAAGAGTATCAGGACGAAGTATTGCCGAAGGGTATCAAGCGTTTCGGTATGACCGCCGGCTTGCCTTGCACGCTCGAAGGTCTTGTTGGCGAAAACGGCGCTATCTGGGGTCTCAACTCCTTCGGTTTCTCCGCTCCTTACAAAGTCCTTGACGAGAAACTCGGCTTCACCGCCCAGAACGTCTACGAGCAAGTGAAGAAGTTGCTGTAAAGGTAAAAATGAAAGAAAAAATCTGCATCAAAAGTGCAGATTTTTTTGTACAAACTCGTTTTTTACGACAATACCCTTGCATATATCAAAAAAAAAATAAATATTTGGTGTAACTTCGAGGACACCGACACGGCACAGCCGTCCCACCTCGAAATTACATCCGCACATTTTTGCAAATAACAAGGCTTTGCAGCACAAAATACAAATGAATTTGCATTTTCCTGCAGAAATCCTTGTGTATTTCAAATATTTTCAGTAACTTTGCAGCCAAAAGTTGCAAAGACATGAACGAGAAACGGTTAATTGACATATTTGATAGTATCCGCGATGGCGGTTTCTCGGCTCAAACACTACAACTGATAGATAACTATATAAACGATATACTCAATGGAAGAACAAATCTTGATCGATTTAATCAACAAGAGCATGCAGGCCTCTGCCTTGCAGATTCGCCGCTCATTGGGGCGTACGCCGTATGTGGCTACGCGCGAGCAAGCTTTGAACCAGGTCGCTTTTCTTCTAAAGGCCAAACAAGCAGCCCAAGTAATTGGGAAATAGATGCCAAACAAGAGGAATGCGTTGAGCAATGGGCACGTGCTAAGGGAATTTGGTTCTCGGATCCCGAAAAAGTGTTCAATGCTATCTATGGCCCAATGATTGCCAAAGGAGCCGAAGCAAAAGTGTACTATAAGTCCGGTGACACCTCTGTTGTCAAAGAGCGTACATCCATCTATGCGACATTAGGTAAAGCGTTAGAAGCGATAGTGCTCCACAATGCTTTGTTTCCGGAAACGCAGATGACCACTATTGGCTTTACGCGAGACTCGGATGGCTTGTTCCGCATTATTCTCACGCAACCGTATATCGGTTGTCTAAGACTTGCCACAAAAGCGGAGATTGACGAGATGGTTGCGTCCAAAGGCTTTCATGACAATGGAGACGGCAATGGCGTGAACTATATTAGCGACAGATTGCACCTTGAAGATATGCACCCTGCAAATGTGTTCATTGACCCGCAATCCGGCAAGCCTATTTGTATTGATTGCATTGTAAAGTTTATAAAGAAAGAAGAATAAATAATCGTCCCTCTCCGAGACGTAAAAGATGGAGAAAGACAAGCGCAAAGCGTTGCGCTAATTAAATAAAAACAAAGCATTACTATTATTTCGCGTTTACCGAAAGCGTAGGAAACTTTTACGGATATAAAACGAAGAAATAATTAGAGTGTTCCGGAATAGGGATGCTCATATCATCGTATAAGGTAATGCCATGCACTTTTAGCATGGACTTCTTATTGATGATATAGGCTTCTATTCCTACGCTGCCTTGGTAAACGCATAAGAAGTTCATGCTTTTTATGTGTTTGCGGATTGATAGTTATGCACAAATTTAACTATCAATCATGTTAAAAAAAATCAAATCTTTCCTCTCAAAAGACAATCACGCACAATGGTGTGTATTCTTTCTTTTTGCATTCACCATCTTCGTAAAAGGTGTTCTTTTTCATTGGAATTGCTACCATTCTGTTCTGATTTCCAGTTTATGGCATACTCCTGCTGAGTTTTTCCGTTTCTGGGGTGGAAAACTTGTTCCGGCACTATTTTTAGGATCATTTGTATTCCTTACTAAAAAGAATTGGTGGACAATAGTTGTTAATCTCATTGCAGATATATGGTTGATAGCGAATATGTTTTATTTCAAAGCCAATTCTTTATTCCTTTCATATGAAACTATGCAAATGGCGGATAATATGAGTGGCTTTTGGAGTTCTCTATATTCATATTTAGGTTGGGATATTTATATTTATCTTGTCCTTTCAATCTTGTATGCTATATGCTACTTACCATTTAGAAGAGTGACTAATAATCGTAATATAGGAAAATTTGTTTGCACCTTTGCCTTTTCTATATTATTGTCTGTTATTGATAATATATGCTATGCAAAAGTCATGAATATCTGGGCTAATGATACTGAAGAGACTGCCATGGTTCATTCACAAATGCTCGCAGGAGAAAGATTTACAAAATATTATCCATTTGGAAATGCAGCATATTACGCAACGGTAGAGAGTTGCATGGATTATAACGCATGGGCAAACTTTTATATCAAGGATTATTCAATTTATTCATATTTTCCAGCAACATTTATTTTTAGTGCCTTGCGTCCTGCAGGAGAGAACATTCAATTGACAGAACAAGATATCAATAGGATAGAACCTTTTTTTACCAACATGATAGACTCCATTGTTCCTAATACTAACTTGATTTTTATACTATTTGAAAGTTTGGAGTCTTGGCCTTTAGAAGAAATATGCGGTAATAAATATATGCCAAACATGACAGCATTATTAAATGATCCGCATGTGCTTTATTGTGATAAACTAAAATCCCAAGTCAAGCACGGAAATTCTGCGGATGGTCAAATGATTGATGCAACCGGCTTATTGCCGATTTCGAATGGAGCCGTTTGCAGATTGTATGCTGACAATAAATTTGCTGGCTATGCTGAGTGCTATAATAATGCTGCGATAATAAATCCTGCTCCAGGTATGTGGGGGCAATCTAAAGTCACATTCGGGTATCAATTCAAGGAACTAATCGAACCAAAGAAAGAGGAACATTGGGAAGATTTAGAGTTAATGCAACAAATGATTAATTATGCCGATACAATCGCAAATCCATTCTGCGTATTGGGTATTACTGTTTCCTCGCACGTGCCGTTTACGCGCGGATCAAAGCATCCTATATACCATGTTGAAGGAATGCCATTAATAATGGCTGCTTATCTCAATTGTCTTCATTATACAGACTCATGTATAGGCGAAGTCTTTAACGCTGTTTTAACAAATGAGAAACTTAAGAATAATACTACGATTGTCATTTCTGGAGACCATACAATATTTCGCTCTATAAATGAAGAGTTTGATACATTTGCGCGAAAGAATAATATTAATATGCAAACGACAAAGACTTTTACGCCTCTCCTCATATATTCTCCAAATATCTCTGAAAACATTCAGGTTAGAGACACTTGTTATCAGATGGATATTTACCCGACCATTATGCGTTTAATAGGCTGCGAGGATTATTATTGGAAAGGATTTGGTGTAAATCTTTTGGATTCTGTAGCTCGTCATAATCGTCACATTTCAGAACAAGAAGCCTACGAACTATCCGATAAACTAATCCGTAGCAATTATTTCGCAGGTATAGAAATGTAGTAGTCGCGTGAGAGTGGCGCGAGAGTGGCTGATTGACAGCTGCGATTTGGCGAGACGAAATGGGGACCCCGCAAATTTCAATTTGTGGGGAGAGCGGAGGCAATGGTCGCACTTGCCAATTAGCAGAGCGGTTTGGCTCTTGCGATCCATTTGCCGAACGCGAATCTTAATAATCGTACATTTTTCGGGGTGAAAATGGGCGATTATGAACAGGTTTAAAGTCTTACTTAACTCTTATTTAAGTCTTATTTTAGTCTTACTTGACTCCGACATGTCCAAAATCTTAATAATCGGCAATTAGAACAAACACGGGCAGCACAAAGTGTCGCCCGTGCTTTCTATTCAAACAGTTTCTCTATATGGTCATACCTCAGAAGCCATATATCGCCGGCGGTATTCTCGAAATCGCCGCCATAGACTACGGCGCGGCGTTTGATGGGTGTACTTGTCCAGTCCGGCAAACGTTGTAACGACTTTGTAAAGTCCGGATGATAAGTCATAGATGATTTGACCTCAATTGCTGTCAGCCTGCCTTCCTCTTTGACCAATATATCCACCTCCTGACCGTTACTATCCCTGTAGAAAAAGACATTGCCCTCTTTACCTTGGTTGAAACGATGCTTGAGACACTCCATAACCATCATATTCTCAAAGATAGCTCCTCGCATCTTGTCCAGTTCCAACTGCCTGGGTGTCTCTATATCCAACAGATAACAAGCCAACCCCGGATCATTGAAATACAATTTGGGACTTTTCACAACCCGTTTGGTGATATTCTCGTAATACGGCGGAAGAAGCGTCACTAAATATGAAGCCTGCAGAACAGAGAGCCAATGACTGATGGTCTTACTATCCACACCCACTTCCATTCCCACTTCCGAGGCATTGAAAACGGAACCGATTCGCGCCGCACAGAGTTTCATAAACTTTAGAAATTGCATCTGGTCTTTGATACGCAGCAAGTCGCGCACATCTTTCTCCAGATATGTTTTCACGTATGACGGATAAAAGAGCTTGGCAATATTCTTTTTTGCACAAATAGCAGGATAAAAGCCCTCATAAAGCAGTTGGTTCGTGCTTTTATCTTTTATCTGCTCCTTGGTTTCTTCCATCGACATTGGCATTAACTCATACACACCGGCACGACCGGGAAGGGACTCCGTAAGCCCTTGCAGCAATTCCAAGTTACTACTTCCTGTCAGCACAAACCGCCTCTCCGGCTCGGTATCTACGATACCTTGAATGTAATCCAATAAAGCCGGCACTTTTTGCACCTCGTCAATGAACATGCCTTCTTTGTGTTGATTCAGAAAGGCGACCGGGTCTTGTTCGGCGAAAGCGCGCACATGCAAATCCTTCATACTATACTGCGGCAAATCGGGAAACAAATGTTTCAGCATGGTCGATTTACCGGACTGACGAGGACCTGTAACAGAGATAACAGAGAAGTACTGTGCAGCCTCCAGAATAACGCTCTCCAGACGGCGTGGAATGTAGAATTGTTGTGCCATAACGATACTTGGTTTTTATGCAATTTCGGAATTGCGGCGCAAAATTACATAATATTTTTGACTTGAGCAAGTTTTGCGAACATTTTCTTGCATTTTTCTTCATTTTCTTTGAAAAGTAGAAGTTTTTCATTCTATTTGGCAAAAAAGCTGGTCTCAAAACGCTTTTTTGCCTATTTACTTGTGTATGTCAGAAAAAAGTAGTAAATTTGCACGCAAATTTGTTTTTAAGTATGGAATATAATTTTTCAGAGATTGAGAAAAAGTGGCAAAAGGCGTGGGAAGAGAACGGTGTTTATACCGTTTCCAATGAGTCCGACAAGCCGCACTACTATGTGTTGGATATGTTCCCTTATCCTTCGGGAGCGGGTCTGCATGTCGGTCACCCGTTAGGCTATATTGCCAGCGATATTTACAGCCGTTACAAACGGTTGAAAGGCTTTAACGTACTTCACCCGATGGGTTTTGACTCCTATGGTCTGCCGGCGGAGCAATACGCTATTCAGACAGGACAACACCCTGAGAAAACGACCTTTGAGAATATCGATCGCTATATCTCGCAGCTCAAGAAAATCGGTTTCTGCTACGACTGGAACCGCGAGGTGCGCACGTGCGATCCGAAGTTCTACAAGTGGACCCAATGGGCGTTTGTGCAGATGTTCAACAGCTATTTCGACCCGAAAACACAGAAAGCACAGCCGATTAGCAAACTCATCGCCGAGTTCGAGGCGAACGACCCGAAATGGGCGACCATGAGCGAGAAAGAGCAGCAGGAGAAACTGATGAACTACCGTATCGCTTATCTGGCAGATACGAAGGTCAACTGGTGTCCGAAACTCGGAACGGTACTTGCGAACGATGAGGTAAGCGAGGGCCTTTCCGTCCGCGGCGGTTATCCGGTAGAGCAACGCGTCATGAGACAGTGGTGTCTGCGCGTGAGTGCTTATGCCGGACGTCTGTTGGAGGGTTTGGACCGCATCGACTGGACCGAGAGCTTGAAAGAGACGCAACGTAACTGGATAGGAAGAAGCGAAGGCGCAGAAATGCAGTTCACCGTCAAAGGCCAGGACGCACCGTTTACCATCTTCACCACCCGCGCGGATACAGTCTTTGGCGTGACGTTTATGGTTCTTGCGCCGGAGAGTGAGTATGTGCAAAGGGTCGTTACACCGGAACAGAAAGCGGAAGTGGATGCTTATCTCGCACGCTGCAAGAACCGCACAGAGCGTGAGCGTATTGCGGATAGAAAAGTAACGGGTGTCTTCACGGGCTCGTACGCGATTAACCCGCTGACCCAAGGCGAGATACCTATTTATATCTCCGATTATGTGCTTGCAGGCTACGGAACGGGCGCTATCATGGCGGTTCCGGCGCACGACAGCCGCGACTACGCCTTCGCCAAACATTTCAACCTGCCGATCATTCCGCTGATTGAAGGAGCGGACGTGAGTGAGGAGTCCTTCGACGCCAAGGAAGGCAAGATGATCAATTCCGGTTTCCTCAACGGCATGGAGGTCAAGGATGCTATTCAGGCGATGAAGGAATATATCACAAACACCGGCATCGGTCGTGTGAAAGTGAACTATCGTCTCCGTGACGCTATTTTCTCGCGCCAGCGTTATTGGGGCGAACCATTCCCTGTTTATTACAAGGACGGCATGCCTTATACCCTGCCAGAAGAGTGCCTGCCGCTCGAACTGCCGGAGGTGAGTGCTTTCCTGCCGACCGAGACAGGCGAACCGCCGTTGGGAAATGCCGCTATCTGGGCATGGGACGAGAAGAACAGGAAGGTAGTCGAAAGTCAAAAGTCGAAAGTCGAAAGCGGAGTTTACCCCTTGGAACTCTGTACCATGCCGGGATTCGCAGGTTCGTCGGCGTACTACCTGCGTTATATGGACCCGCATAACGACGAAGCACTTGTGGGCAAACAAGCCAATGACTACTGGCGTCAGGTGGATCTGTATTTGGGTGGTAGCGAGCACGCTACAGGGCACCTGATTTACAGCCGTTTCTGGAACAAGTTCCTCTATGACCTCGGCTATATCTGCGAGGACGAACCGTTCAAGAAACTGATCAACCAAGGTATGATTCAAGGCCGTTCGAACTTCGTTTATCGCTATATAGGCGAGGGTGCAACGGGTAACCTGTATATCTCGTACAACCTCATCGAGAACCCCGAATACAAGGACAAAGTGCAACCTATTCACGTGAATGTGAATATCGTCAACAACGATGTGCTGGACATCAACGCGTTCCGTGCATGGATGCCGGAGTTCAAGAACGCCGAGTTCGTTTTTGCCGATGGTACGTCGTCCGAACTCACGGGCTACACTGCCGGTGCAAAGCAATATATCTGCGGCTGGGCAGTGGAGAAGATGAGTAAGTCGATGTTCAATGTGGTCAATCCGGACGATGTGATTGCCAAGTTCGGAGCGGATACCTTGCGTCTCTATGAGATGTTCCTTGGCCCGTTGGAGATGTCCAAACCGTGGGACACGAACGGTATCGACGGCGTGCACCGTTTCCTCAAACGTCTCTGGAATATGTACGAGAATATCGTGGAAGAAGAGCCGACAAAAGAAGAACTGCGGAGCTTGCACAAACTGATTAAGAAAATCACATGGGATGTAGAGAACTTCTCGTTCAACACCTCTATTCCTGCCTTCATGATCGCGCAGAATGAGTTAAGCGCACTCAAGTGCAACAAACGCGCTATCTTGGAGCCCATCGCCGTTCTTCTCGCGCCGTACGCTCCGCACATCGCAGAGGAAATGTGGCACAAGGCACAAGGTGACCAAGTACCAAGTACCAAGTTTGTGGTCAATGCCGAATGGCCGGAGTGCAACGAGGCGTACTTGGTTGAGGATACGCAGAAATACCCTGTGCAGTTCAACGGCAAGGTGCGTTTCACGCTCGAGTGCCCGAAGGACACCCCGAAAGAGGAAGTGGAGAAACTTGTCCTCGCGCACGAAGACACATCCAAATATCTCGCCGGCAATACGCCTAAGAAGATCATCGTCGTCCCCGGCAGGATTGTCAACATTGTGATGTAAGAACTTTCTTGGGGTGAATGAATCTATGAATAACGGGCAACCATTATTGGCTGCCCGCTAATCTTTTATAATTGTACATCTCTACTCTGCCAGATTGACGGCGTAGTAACGTACTCTGCCTTGCGGGGTGCAGCCTGTGATGAAGAGGACGCGGTCGTGCTCGGAGGCGGAGTTGGCACGACGGACGATGTCGTCAAGGTCTTCCTCGGTGCGCACGGAGCGGTTATTGACCTTGAGGATAATGAAGTCCGCAGGCACACCGGCGCTCTTCAGCTTGCCTGCTTTGAGCGACTTGATCTGCAAGCCGTAGTTGATACCCAGCCGCTCTTTCTGCGCATCGGTCAGTTCGGAGAAGGTGGCACCCAGAACGGACGCTTTGTCCTCGGCAGAGATAACACCCGTACCGCCTTCGCGGTTGGTGAGCGTTGCCTGAACAGTCATGGTCTTGCCGTCACGGAGCAACGTCACACTCACTACATCGCCCGGACGATGACGACCGATGTGTTCCTGCAGGTCGGTGCCGGTTTTGACTGCCGCATCATCAACACGCGTAATCACATCGCCGCTCTTGATGCCTGCTTTCTCTGCCGCGCCGTCCGGCACAACGCGTTCCACGTACGCCCCTTGGAGAGTGGTCAGGTTTTTCTCTTTCTTCAGTTCGGAAGTGATCTCACGCATCTGCACGCCGAGGATAGCGCGTTGCACGACACCGTACTGGCGGATGTCGCTCACCACTTTCTGTACGATACTTGTCGGCACAGCAAAACTGTAGCCCGAATAGGAACCGGTCTGCGAGGCGATGGCGGTGTTGATTCCCACCAGTTCGCCGCGCGTGTTGACCAGCGCACCGCCGGAGTTGCCGGGGTTGACGGCTGCGTCGGTCTGGATGAACGACTCAATCTTCATCTCGGCGTTGAGGATATTGATGTTACGCGCCTTGGCGGACACGATACCCGCCGTGACGGTCGAAGTGAGGTTGAACGGATTGCCGACGGCGAGCACCCATTCGCCGACACGCAAGTCGTCAGAGTTGCCCATCAGGATGACAGGCAGCCCTGTCTCTTCGATTTTCAGGAGCGCGATATCCGTGTTCGGGTCAGTGCCGACCAGCGTTGCCGTGTATTCGCGTTTGTCGTTGAGGACAACCTGAATCTGATCCGCACGGTCGATGACATGGTTGTTGGTGACGATATAGCCGTCCTCGGAGATGATGACGCCCGAACCGGACGCCTGTTGCGCCGGCATCTCGCGTTGCTGTCCCGGACGGCCGAAGAAGAACTCAAAGAGGTCCATCTGCTGCGAGGAGACCTGATTGCGATAGGTCGTCTTGACGTGGACTACCGCATTTACGGACAGCTCGGCAGCCTGTGTAAAATCCGTCTCTCCTGCCTGCGGCAACGAAGCAAAACGGCTGTAGGCAACAGGGATTCCGGTGGAATCATTTGAGGATTTGAAAATTTGAAGATTTGAAGATTGCAGATTGCCGTATTTCAGCACGGCGAGTGTTGTTCCTGCGCTGACTGCTGCAACGAGCAGCACGACGCCTAAAAATCTAAATATCTTTTTCATAGTTCCGAATAATTTTAGTTGCACATCCTTAGTTGCAAAATCCGTGCCAAATAGAGACAGATTATTAAGATTCGGGCGTTAGACCAAAACCAGTCTTGGAGCAGCGCAAGGTCAGCGCGACGTCTGCTGATTAAAACGATGTTGGAACGAGGTTGAAAAGTATATGATTATTAAGATTCGGGCGTGTTTTTTACTCTCGGCATAGTATTTGTACTCGGTAGAACAGGAATTATATAGGAAATGTTTATATTGTGCTATTTTTATTATATTTTCGTGTAACCTTTTGATGATTCGTGTCTCTTATTAGTAGGTGAAGGGCAATGTATCCGACATAGAACTGATTAGGCAAGTGCTGCGCGAGAACGATTCGCGTGCGTTTGACACGTTGATGCAACGGTACTCTCTGCCGGTGTACAATGCTACCTTGAGGCTCATGCACGACGAGGAGGAAGCCGCTGAAGTGACACAACTGGCATTCATCCAAGCCTACAAACAACTGGATTCGTGGCATGGAGGCAATTTCTGTGCATGGGTTACGATTATTGCAAATCATATCGGCTTGCGCCTCTTGGAGAAAGAAAAGCGACGAGGGAATGTACGATTTGACGATATACAAAGTACAACGGACTTGGCGGATATTGCCGATGAGACATACAACGAGCAAAGGGAAGAGCATCTGCTAGCCTTGGAACAAGCGATTACGCAACTGCCCGAAGCCGACCGACAGATCATCCGATGGCATTATTACGAAGGAGTGCCGCTACAGAAGATTGCCGACCGGCTCGGACAAACAGAAAACAACATCAAAGTGCGGCTCTTCCGCATCAGAGAAAGACTAAAGAAAAAGATTGAACATGGAAACAATAACTGATTACGAATTGGACACGCTGTTTCAGCAGTCCGCACAGCAGCACAAAGCGGTCGAACAGATAAACCGTCAGGTCATGCGCACCGTACGCCGTGATATGCGGCTCAAGACCCTGCGCAAATGGGCAAAACTGCTCGGTCTCTGTTTCGGTCTGCCGGTAGCGGTAGTGGTGTATATCTATGCGCTGTTCCTGTTCATGCCGGAAATGCCGGAACAACTGCAAGCCGTTTGCATAACCATTCCGACAGCCACCATCCTTGGTCTGGCAGCGCAACGCTTGCATTATTTTTCGCCGGAGGTGTAACCTTTCTGCACCCCGCGTATCATACAAATAGAAGGGCAGACCGGTAGCCCGAATAAACAATAGTGTTAAACATTTAAAATTATACAATTATGGAAGGAACTTTAGCAGTAATGACCCCTTTAATGGCAGTCATTTTATCCCTTGGTATTCCCATTGTCGTAATCATCATGGTTTTTCTCAAAAAGATGAAAAAGAATCAGCAGGAGAAAGAAATCCGCCAACTTATCATTGAGAACCACACCGATCCGGAGACCGCCAAACTGCTCATTGACGAACCGAAGAAGCAGCCGCGTAAGATGGGACCGTTCAACTTGGAAAACCTCCGTGCTGCATGTATCTTGCTCGGAATAGGTCTTGGCGCATGTATCGACTGGCTGGCGGGCACAGCAACCATGAGTATCTATTTCTGGCTCATCATCGCCTGCGGTATCGGTATCGGTCTCCTTTGTTCCTTCCTCGTAGAGATGCACCTCTACAAGAAATACGGCAACAAGGAAAATAGTATCGAAACAAAAGAGTGATTCCTACTAATCACATCTGAAATCTTCTTCACGAAAGCGTCTCACCAGACGCTTTTTTTATAGGTTTGAGAATAAAAAACATTTTATACTTGCACAAGTCAAAAAAAAGTAGTAATTTTGCATGCAAAATTGTAACGCGCTATTTGAAAGAATGAGAAAAGAGAATAAGGACGGGGCAGAAAACAAAAAAGAGAGCCGAAACTCTCTTTCTGTGAACCAGCTGGGGCTCGAACCCAGGACCCCATCCTTAAAAGGGATGTGCTCTACCTGCTGAGCTACTGATTC
>OCVV011351544.1_pt1 | contig 18150 bp, 16 predicted proteins | sample 1539721 | NCBI WGS metagenome assembly OCVV01 (sample SAMN02144230, study PRJEB22623) | gut metagenome | biome: sheep rumen | host: Ovis aries | place: New Zealand | reverse complement strand
CCTTCCACCATGAAATCGAAGAATTCCGCCGTTTCCGGGCTCATCTCCCGGTACATGCGCTGGGCCTTGGCCACCAGCTCCTCCGTGGTTCCCTCCGGGTCCGCGTTTCCCTCGGCAAAGAGCAGCGCCTCGTCGTAATAGCAGAGCTTGTCCAGCCCCAGCTTTTTCCGCTGCCGCTCCCGGATCTCCGCCACCGCCGGCGTCACGATTTCCCGGATCTGCCGGCGGAAAACCGCCGTGTCCTCCGGGGTGTAATCATAGTGTCCCCGGGAAAGATACGCCATTTCGACAAAGCTCGGGAAGCCCAGGGTCTTCGCCATGCCGGAGCGCAGCTTCACCAGCTCGTCATACTGGGCGTCCAGCTTCGGGCTGATCTTTTCATACAGCGCGGCCCAGGCCAGGTAGGCTTCCCGCCGCTCCTCCCGGTCCGTGCTTTCCATGTGCTTCAAAAGGCCGTAGAAATTGCAGTTTTCTCCCCGGAACTCCGTGGTGGCCAGGGCGCTGTCCTTCTGGTATTCCTGCCGCAGCTGGCTCTCCCGGATCCGGGCCTCGATGAGGCGCTCATCCGTCAGCTTCCGGGCCGCGTCCAGGTCCCGGAAGAGCTGGGGGCCGAATTCCCGGATGAAATCCTCCCGGTAGGGGCACTCCGCCAGGGCGTCCTGCCAGGCCTTGTCCAGGGGCGTCATCTTGGCCATTTCCTCCTGCAGCCACCGCACCTCTCCTTCATAGAAGGCGTCCCGGGTGTCGATGGTGTTGCGCACATAGGCGATGGAAAACAGCGTTTCAACCTCCTCCTGCGCCGCCTGCTGGTCAAAATAGGCCTTCCGGGCCTCCGCGTAGCTTGCCGCGGCCCGCAGCTTCTCCGTGTTTGCCTTCATCTGCCCCGTGAATTTCTCCACGTCCGGCCGTTCATACGGCATATCCTGAAACTTCATTCTTTTCTGCTCCTTTCGCCTCTGCCTGTCTTTTGTACACCGATTCTATCATTCAATGATCCGGCAATCAATGGATTCCCATCGTGGACTGATCCCCTCGGGGACAGTTTTCCGGGAAAAAATCAGCGTCCTCCCGAGGGCGCTGATTTTTTGCCGGTATGCTTCCGCTCCGGCATCCGGTTGAGTTTCCACCGGGCCACGCGGCCGTTCCTGTCAGCCCTGAATCACATCATTTCGTCCGTAGAACTTTCTGCAAAGAACGATCTAAAATCTTCTCTTTTCGCTCCGCAAGCATCGTCTTATAGAATCGTTTTTGCAGATCGGAAATAAACGGCGTTGCATCAATCAGCAGGTCAATTTTCTTCATGTCAATCCGGGGAAGGATTCTTTTCAGAGCCTCATTGCAATCCCGGTTCTTCCCGGAATAAATGAAATCATAATAATTGATCTTCTGTCCATCCTGACGGATACCGGAAAGGGGAATTTTAAAGATACGCACATCCTTTTCAGCAGGATCCTCCAGGACAGCCTGCATGATATCATCATCTGCCTGGGGAAAAAGGCTGCTGCCGCAATCGAAAACCGGGGCCAGCTTCATTTCGTCCGTTCTGCTGTTGTACAGAAATCCCCAATTGCCGTTATGCCGGTCCCAGTTACCAATCAAAGCATCCACAATGAACATATCCCAAAACCGCTGTTTCAGCACATCGGGATCAATCGCCTGCTGCTCATCCATCGCCATCAGGATATCAGATAATTCCGTTCCATACCCATTATGCTCTGAATCAATGATCGTATTTTTCAGTGAAGCGAAATCCTGGATCACGGTATCCGGCGTAGTGAAATCCTTGCAGGCCACTACGATCTTTTCTTTGCCATTTCGGGTAAATGTGCCAAGCAGCGTTTGCTGTACCGGAATGCCTGCAATTTCAAAGATATGACAGCCAAGATATTCACAGATGCAGCCATTGGCATAGCTCATATCCTTGTTTTTCCTGGCGATACCGGGGAACTTGAGCATATACAGCTCATTCTCATAAACAACCGCGATCTTGCTGCCGTTGGCGCCGGCATAGGTCTTGTTCCGCCGGGGCAATAAGCTGAAATCAATCATGTATTATCGTCCTTTTCCATCCGCAGATATTTCCGGCGAAGATACCAGGCCTGGTCTCCGGAAATCTCCTGCTCCGTTTCCGCGCTGTTGATATCAGCGTTCAACCCGCTCCAGTAAATATCCCAATGCAGGTCTTTCCCGCCGTGATCCACAATCGCCCATGACTTCTGCATGGCCGCGATGGATTCCTGAAGGTAACCCGGGAGGCCTTTCTCCAGATAGCCTTCATCCTTGGGCAGCCCCGTCGTGCGGTCATAACGGGCATTGTCAATCTGCATCAGCTCTTCCATCGAACACCCCAACGCCCGGGAGAGCTGCATGACTGTTTTTGCGGTGCAGCCTTCGATATTGCTTTTGCCGGAGCATATATCAATGACAGTTGTCTTGGGTACGCCGCTGATCTGCGACAGGCGATACATGGACATGTTCTTCTCTCGCAGCATGGTTTGCATCGTCATGTTCATCCCCTCCTTACCCGATTCTATTGTATCGGTTAACCGACCGTTCGTCAATATGATACTCATTCCAAATAAAAAACTGCCCCGATGCAGACTGCGGGGCAGTTGACCGTTGTCTCAGACATTATTCGCAAACTTTCAGAGACTGAATTCTGAAGCACGGAAAAGGGCGGAAAATCTCCTCAGATTTCCCTCAGATTTCGCTCAGTTTCAAACTGCCATACGGATCCCGGGCTGTTTTGTATTCGGAAAAATAAAGCCGGCGGCTGTTTCCGCCCAGGATCATGGCCTTTTCCTCCCCGGTAAGGCTGAGCCGCAGGATCCTGCGGATATCGGCAGCCCGGATCCGTCAGGTGTAGGATTCCGCGTGGTCATATTCGCCGTATTCACAGCCGATGTGGGTGGCTTCGATTTCATCCGCAAGAACCAACTGTCCGTCCTGCCGGTCATACAGCTTCACGGTTCCCCAGCCGTTGCCGCCATTCCACAGGCGGTTGTGATGCCTGCTTCCGTCCGGCGCTTCATAGTTGATCAGCAGCATATCCTTCTTCAGGCAGTGGACCTCCGTTTCCATGGCGGCGTGGATATTTTCCTGCCGCACGTGCCAGACGACTTCCTCCCCGCGCTCCTCAAAGGAGAAGTCCGTTTTTACCAGGAGGTGGAGCTTGGAGAAGTTGAAGTCATATTCTTTCCCTTCGTAAAAGAAAACCCCCAGCAGCCGCCGGTCCAGGGGCACGAAATAAATCTTCGGCCTGCCGCCGCCGATGTCAAAAACGCTGTTCTGCAGCTGCTTCCCCGTCTTCCGGCTAAACAGGCAGCCCGAGGACAGCCAGACCCAGGGGGTGGTAAAATCCCGGCCCCAGTTCTTGTCCGCGTAACCGTAAGACTTTTCCGGCGTCACGGTATATTTCCTGCCGCCAAAGGTGACGGATCCCCTGTAGGCGCTCTTCATGCCCTCCGCGTGCCAGTACATGGCGAAGGCCTCCGCGTCCCGGAGCGGCTTGCTGGCGCCGTAGCCCACATTGAAGGCGATCTGCTTGTCCACCTCCAGGTCCCATTCCATCTCCCCCGCGTCGCACATCCATTCGGGATGCGCTGCGGCTTCCTCCGGCGTAACGGCCGCGCTGCCCTTCAGGGCCGTTTCACAGGCCAGGCAGTCCGCCGCCTCGATCCGATAGGGCGCGTCCGGGTGAAGGGTAACGTCCTTCAGGGAAAAGAACCGGTGCAGCTGGCAGGCGTTTTCGCCCCAGGTGCCCGCCTTGACCATCAGGTAGGAGGGCTTTTTGCCGGCAGCGCGGTTTTCCGGCAGCTGTCCCAGGACCGGCCGGTCCTCCGCCAGCGCCGGGTTGCAAATAAAGAATTCGATAAAAAACGGCTTGTCCTCCCCGGTCTCCGCGTCCTGGGCGGTGAAGGAGTGCCACCACCAGTCGTAACCGTGGCGGGCCAGCGGGCCCCGGAGCATGAACGCGTCTCGGGTGATATCATGATGATTGAACATGGGTCAGGTACGCTTCCTCTCTGTGTATATCTTCCGGCACCGCCGGGCAACGGAAAGAAGCGCCACCTCGGTGACGCTTCCCTTGCCGCCGGCCGGCGGGCCGTATTCCGCCGATCCGCTCCGGATGCAGGCGGGTTTCCTTCCGTTATTCCTTCATCAGGCCGGCGCCTGCGTTCCAGGCTTTGCCCACCTGTTCGCCGGACACATAGTATCCGTGCCTGAACTGGTCGAAAATCAGGGCGTTCAGCCTGGCGGGATCGATCTTTCCCTTTTCGTCCAGCACGGCTTCCTCCGCCGCCACGTTGGCAATCTTTCCGACAATGGCATACATGTTCTCCGTGTTGACAACCTCCGCCAGCTCGCATTCCATGACCACCGGGAACTCTTCGATAATGGGAGCATTCACATGCCCGCTCTTCACCGCATGGTATCCCGTGCGCTCAAACTTGTCGTTCATCTTATTGCCGGAAGCAATCCCGAAGAAATCGGCAACGTCCATATGGTCCCTGTCCGCCAGGGCCACCGTAAACGCCTTCGTCTTCAGGATGTTCTGGGTTGTCCTGTGATCTTCATCAATAAACAGGGCGATCTTGTCCATGGCGCAGATCATGCCCCAGGCGGCGTTCATAACATTTACCTTTCCGTTTTCATCATAGGCGGCTACCATCAGCACCGGCATGGGATAAACAGCCTGCACCAGCCCCAGGTCTTTCTTCATTTTCTTTCTCCTCCTGTCTGTTGCCTGTTCGGCAGTTCTATGCTATCACCCTGCCGCCCCCAATGCAAGTGCCGGCAGTCATGGGTTATCCTGCGTTTTTGATTCCGCGGCTGTCCGGAATCTGATATAATAAACCGGACGGACAAAGGAGGCGGAGCGGAATGCTGCCACCGGTCCCGGGTACGGGGCTCCCGTGTTATGCTTCCAGCGATTCATACCAGTCGACAGCGCGTTTTATCCATCCGGCCATGCACATGCCGGAGCCGTCCGCAAAGCCGTGTCCGCCTTCGGGCCCGATCTCCAGCCGGCACGGGATCCGGAGCTTCTCCAGCTTCCGGGCAAGGATCCTGGAATGCTCGGAATTTACCAGCTCATCCCCGGCCGCGAGGAAGAAAGCGCAGGGAGGAAATCCTTCCGCGTGTTCCGGGATCTCGTAAGCCGTGTTCATCGCTTCCCACACGGAGCAGCCATACAGCCGGATGTCATTACGGCGGTCTTCATCCGTATCCGTTGCCGGGGTATCACCGGAGACATCAAGCTTCAGGCTGATGAACGGATAGACGGGGAAGCTTGCCCGGGGTTTGGGCAGGTTGAAGGCGGGATATCCCTTTTCCGTATTCCACAGGCTGATCAGGTATCCGCCGGCGGAGAAGCCGCAGGTGATATAATCATCCGGTCGCGCATGGAAATGCGGCGCCTCCCTCCGGATCAGCCGCAGGGCCCGGGCAAAGTCCTCCATATTCTTTTCCAGCAGCCCGGTTTCTCCCGTCACCTGATAGGTCAGGATGAAGGCGTGATACCCATAGCTGTTGAACTGCGCCGCAATCGGCCAGCCCTCCGTCAGGTTCCAGACGTTCACAAAGCCTCCTCCGGGAACGAGAAGGATCAACGGCCTTTCATCCGCGTTCGGATCGTCGGACGGAAACCAGACCAGGCTGACGCCCCTCCGGGCTTCATCTTCCAGGCATTCTTCCTCGCTGTACAGCGGATAATACCAGTCTCCGCTTCGGGCGGCCCGATAGAGGCGATCTATTCCCCGGGCGATTTCACCGGAAAAGACGTGCTCTTCCTTGAGCTGCGCCAGGGTTTTATTCCACAGGTCTTCCTGGCTCAGGTCCCTGTTCCGGATCGCGTCTTTTGCAATCCTGCTGATTTCCGGGGCGCCCAGGAGGCTGCCCAGCGTGCAGTTCTCATATGTCATCGTGATACTCTCTTTCCCGCGCCGGTGATTTGCGCAGTCCCGCCGCCCGCTTCACCGCCGCGAATCATAATTCTGCCTCCCCCGGGGGCTCATAGGTCTTTTTCCATCCGGATACAGCGGAAGGTTTCACCGTCCGCTGCCTCGCCGCAGATCTCATAGAGCATCTGCTCGTAAAAGGCGACTTTGTTTTCCCGGCTTTCAACAACCGCTTTGGTATAGCCCAGCTCTTCGGCCCATTCCTCGCACTCGCTGACGACCATTGTCCCGATGCCCAGGCGCCTGTACTCCGGCAGCACAACCACCCGGCCGATCATGATCCTCCGGTCATCCAGCGGATACATCCGGGCCGTGGCGATGGGAAAATCGCCGTCGGTCATAACGATGTATTTCGTGCCGGGCTCGTCGTGCTCATCAAACTCCTGCCGGAGGGGGATGTGATGCTTCTTTGCCATGGCCTGGATCCGCACATAGTACGCCCCTGCCTGCTGCCAGGTTTCCGTTGCCCGGATCACGGCAAAGGACGGCAGTTCCCTGATCTCAGCGATATCCGATTCAAAAAGCTGATAATCATGCAGCCGGATGCTTTCTTCCTCCCGGCCATACTCATGATATCCGTATTCCGGGGGACAGGCGACGGGGATGCCGGTAAACGCGCGGCCGTCCGTGTCGATCACACGGACGATTTTCCCTTCATATTGCAGCATCTTCATGATCTTGCCATCTCCACAAAGGATTTGCCGGTCTGGGGACGCCGGTTTCATGCATAGTAACATGCTGTGAGCGCAGATTTCAATATAAAATTATCGGCCCATGCGCAAGCATAACAACACGAAACACACACAGCGAAGGAGGGCAGGAGATCTGAAAAAAATCCCGGGAATGATATAATCCGTGGTATAATCTGTCCTGAGAAAGGGTGCTGCCCCCCCGTCATTTCCTGCGTATAAAAAAGCGAGCAAAAAAAATCATTGCCGCAGCAGGAAAAAAGATGAAGGAGGTTTAAAATAATGAACAGCATCACAAACGAAAAGAACAGGATGGAAATGAACATGGAAGAACTGAGGGACATGGAACTGGACCTGAACGCCCTGGAGGAGGCCGCAGGGGGCAATACCAACGGCAGCATCATCACACTGATGCGGACGGCCAAGCTGACCGGAAAGACCTTTGAGCAGTTTATATCATCCATGTTCGGGGACAACCTGCCGGCGGAAAAGAAGAATCAGCTGCGGATGCTTTGGGAAACCTTATAATCCGGAAGAATAAGCAAAAAGAATGAAGCGGAGCTGTTCAGGCATTACACATCTGCCGGACTGCTCCGTTTTTTACTTCCCTGCCAACTGTTGACTGCAGGCTGTTGATGGACGCCCTTCCCCGTGTTATGATACCGACAAGGTTTTATCTCAGGCAAAATTCGCACCGGTTCCGTGGCGGGTATCCTGTTCATGAAGGAGCGAAACCCCATGAAAAAAAGACTGCTGATCCTTATCACAATCCTCTGCCTGCTGTTTTCCTGCGCCTTCGGCGAAGCGCTGCCGAAGGAAGACCTTCTGCCGTCGGAATCCTTCCGGGAGATGCTGGATGAGAGCCCGGAAATCGAGCTGTATATGCGGGAATCCATCGGCCTGGCGGCACAGATCAACCCGGACAGGGAAACGAATCCTGTCCAGTCCCTGGAGGAGATTTACGATTTCATTGATTATTCCGTAACCTGCATGCCCTGGAACATCATGAACGAGGAACGCTATTCCTCCTTCGCCACCAAGTGCGACCAGAGCATCCTGTATCTGTACTGGCTGATGGACCAGCCCCTGACGGCCCTGGAAGACAGGGGCCTGTTCTATCCCTCCGTGGAATACCTGGAGCCTGTTTACAAGTGGCTGACGGAGTACAACAACACCTGGCGGGATTTCCTGGATACCCCGGACTCCTGGAAGCAGGAATATTTCGACATGCTGCTGGAGGATCCCACCTGGAACCTGGACAAGGGCTGGTATGAGCCGTCGATCTGCTGGCATACCTTCAACGAATTCTTCTCCCGGAAGCTCTCCGGGCCGGAAGCCAGGCCTATCACCGAGCCGGATAACGACACGGTGGTCGCCGCTCCCGCGGATTCCCTCCCCCAGGGCGTGTGGCGCATCGACGGGGAAGGAAAGTTTGAAGCCGATCCCATCAAACAGGAAGACGGCGTGGTGATCAAGGATTCCTGCTTCATTACGGTGGAGCAGCTGCTGGGAGAGGAAGGCGCCGCCTACGCTTCCCGCTTCAACAACGGATACCTGACCCACACCTACCTGAACTATGACGATTATCACCGGTACCACAGCCCGGTATCCGGAACGGTCAAAGCGGCTTATATCATTCCCTACGCCAACGCGGTGGGCGGGGTGGTCTACTGGAATCCGGATACGCAGCTGTATGTGCTGGAATCCAATTCCCTGTCCTGGCAGAGCTGCGAAACCCGCGGGGTGGTGCTCATCGAAACGGAGGAATACGGCATGGCCGCCCTGATCCCGGTGGGAATGGGACAGGTCTCCAGCGTGAACCTGGTGGTGGAGCCGGGGATGGAGATCCAGAAGGGCGATGAGATCGGGTATTTCCTCTTCGGCGGGTCCGACTGCGTGATGCTCTTCGAGGAGAAGAGCGGCTTTATGCTGACCGTCCCGGAGGGCGGCTCCGGAAGCTATTCCGGCGGATACGCGCATGTCCTGTGCCGGGAGGAATACGGCCGTTTTGAAGAGAAGTGAAGGTGCTTCCCGGCGCCGTCAGCCCAGTTTCCCTTCCGGCGCGCGGTATTTCCGATTGGCTGCATGGAAGCAGGCCAGGCACAGGAGAACCTGCAGCACGGTGGAGCAGGGCGGATGAGTCATGGGGACGGTTCTCATTGACTCATCAAGGTCTTTCCTTCCTATCCTCGCACCAGCGGAGCCCGGTATTCCTCGTTGATCTCCCGGATCTCCTTCAGTCCGTCAATATAGGGCTGGTAGATGCTCTCCGTTCTCCCTCCGCCGCGGTTATCGCATCCGGAGCAGAATTCGCAGTCGATGCCGCAGCTGCCCCACAAGGCCTGGTGGACAATCCGGATCCGCTCTTCCCGGGTGGTATCTTTAATCAGGATGCTTTTCATCTTTGACAACCTCAAAAGAAAAATATCTGGACTATCCATTCGCTGAGGAAGCTGCCGTTTCCTGCCCCGTGAGTCAATGAGAACCGTCCCCGCGACTCACTCCGCGCTTTTTTAAACCGTCCCGGCGATCACTTTTCTTCCCGGGGAATGTGAATTATAATGAGGATGACATTCTGCGCAAAGAGAACCATTCATATACAGAGGGGGTACAGCAATGAGAAGCCAGGACAGATTCAGGGGCTGCCTGATCGGCGGGGCTGCCGGTGACGCGCTGGGATATGAAGTGGAGTTCATGAGCGAAGAAAGGATCTTCTCCAAATACGGGAAGCAGGGGATTACGGAATATGCCCTCCGAAACGGCGTGGCGGAGATCTCCGATGACACCCAGATGACCCTGTTCACTGCCGCCGGGCTCCTCACGGGAACCACCCGGGGAATGATGCGCGGGATCATGGGAAGCTATGCCGAATATGTTCATCTTTCCTATCTGGACTGGCTCAGAACCCAGGAAGAGCGCTTCCCCCTGCCGGAGGGAAACCACCATTCCTGGCTGGTGAACGTTCCGGGGCTGTTTTCCCGCCGCGCTCCGGGAAACACCTGCCTTGCCGCGCTCCATTCCGGGAAATGCGGAACCATTGAGGACCCGATCAACCGGAGCAAAGGGTGCGGGGGTGTGATGCGCGCGGCCCCCGTCGGCCTGTACTTCAATGACAGGAACAAGGATATCCGGGAAATCGCCCGGCTCGGCGCCGAGGTTGCCGCCATCACCCACGGTCATGTCCTGGGCTGGATGCCGGCCGCGGTCCTGGCGCAGATCATCCATGAGGTCAGCCAGGATGATGAATCCGTCCTGGGCGCGGTGCTCCACGCCCTGGATACCGCAGTGGAAATGTGGCCGGAATCCCCGGAGCGGGATTCTTTCATCGACCTGATGAAAAAAGCTGTGGACCTGTCCCGGGGAACGATCGGGGACCTGGATGCGATCCACCGGTTGGGAGAAGGCTGGGTAGCGGAAGAGACGCTGGCCATTGCGGTCTACTGTGCCCTGAAATATGAACAGGATTTCGACAAAGCCATTATCGCGGCGGTAAACCATAAGGGGGACAGCGACTCCACCGGCGCGGTTGCCGGGAATATCCTCGGGGCGAAGCTCGGCCTTTCCGGCATTCCCCCAAAGTACACCAAGAACCTGGAGCTGACGGATACTATCCTGGAAATTGCGGACGACCTGTGGAAGGACTGCCGGATGAGTGAAAATGACCCTGAGCATCGGGATCCGGTATGGAGCCAGAAATATATGGAAATGACCTACCGGAAATGAGCGCGCGACGCTGACAAAAAAGCAGCCCGGGATTCTTCCCGAGCCGCTTTTTATCGCTCCCGCGTTTGTCACCAGACGGAGATCCGCTCCTCCGGGGCCAGGTACATGCCGTCCCCGGCCGTACAGTCTTTCCGCATCCCGTTGACATCCCGATCCGGATCTGCCAAAGTGCCGGATTACGGAAGGGATCACTGCTCGCCGTTGAGGGCGTTCAGCTCGTCATAGCTGAAATACCCCCGGCCCCACCGGATCATCTGGCCCTGTTCGTCCTCGCTGAGCACCAGGTTGAAGGTGCGGAATTCCGCGCCGGTTCCGTCCGTGAGGGCCCCGGTTTCAATGCGCGGCGGATCCTCCCCGCAAAGGCCGGCGACCAGCCCGTTCCGGATGAATTCCACCAGGACGGTTTTCAGGTCCGGTTCCCCGGGAAAGGCCGCCGCCGGCAGGGTGACGGTCATGACCGTGGCGGTGAACAGCTTCCAGCACTCCGCGAAATACGGGCAGTTATCCTGATAGATGCCTGCGTCCCAGCCCAGGTTCCGGATCACCCCGTCCTCCCATTCATCGACGGTCAGGTACTGGCGGTCGATCAGGGGCAGGAACCTTTCCGGGTGCTCCCGGTATTCCCGCAGGAAGCCCGGCCCCTGCTCCCGGGTCAGCCTGCCCTCCGCCCTCCTGCGGATGATTTCCTCCACGCTTCCCTTTTCCATGTGCGCTCCCCCTTTGCGTCGTCGGAATTCTTTCTGCAGGATCATTGTAAAATCCCCGGGGCCCGGAAGCCAGCAGGCTCCCTTTGAAAATGAAGCCCCAGGTTCAAGCCTGGCTTGAGGCCTCTTTTCTCCGGGCTGCTGCCGGCTGCGTGAAAAAGCGCAGGAGCCTTTCCTTGTAGTCCGGCGCATAATCATAGGCCGCATGGCCGTAGCCGTCGTACAGATACAGGGAGAAATCCCCCCGGCCGCCGAAGGCCTGCTCAAAGGGGACCGCCGTGTCCCCGCCCATGGTCCGGTCATCCCGGGCCGCCAGCACCAGCACGGGGCAGCGGATCTTTCCCAGCTCCCCGCGGACATCAAAACCTTCAAGCCCTTCCGAAAGGATGGCAAAGCGTTTCAGCTCTTCCTCCGTAACGCTTTCCGCCATTCCTGGAAGAAGGGCTTTTGCCTGCTCGAAAAGCCCCGGGGACAGGACATCCTCCCCGAAGGCGTTGTACAGTCCCCCCGCGTCCCCCGCCTTCGCCAGGCGCGTCCAGCGCGCCAGCGTTTCCCGAAGCTGCGGCGTTTCCAGTGCCGCCGAGGACCCCAGGGCCAGCCGGCCCACGAGGTCCGGATCCCGGAGGGCGATTTCCTGGGCGGTCATTCCCCCCATGGAGACCCCCAGCAGGCACACCTGCCGGAGCCCCAGCTTCCGGAAGGCCGCCGCCGTGTCCCGGGCCATTTCCCGGAAGGAATACTTTTCCGGCATTTCCTTTCTCTGGTCAAACAGATATACGGTAAACTCCCCCGCCAGCGGCCGGTAGGCCTCCGCCACCGCGTCCGCCAGCTTCATGACGCTCTGTACGCTGAGCCCGGGAAGGATCACCATCGTCTTCTTCCCGCTTCCGAACCGGAAGTAATCCATGGAAAAGCCGTCTGCCTCCACGGTTTCAATCTGTATCATTCCTGCCTCCGTCTATTTTCTTCCGCCTTAGCATTCCTGGCGGGCATGGCTGCCCTTTTCGTCCCGGGTTACCCGGATCTTCTGGGGAATGCTCTCGTCCAGCTTGTCCACATGGGAAATGATCCCCACCAGCCGGTCCCCGTCGGACAGCTGCCGGAGCACGTCCAGGGCCTTGTCCAGCACGTCCGGGCTGAGGGTGCCGAAGCCCTCATCGATAAACAGGGCGTCCAGCTTCTTTTCCCCGGAATGCATCTGCACCACATCCGACAGGCCCAGGGCCAGGGCCAGGGAGGCGTAGAAGCCCTCCCCGCCGGAGAGGTTGGAGGAGGGACGGGACTTGCCCGTTCCGGTCACCAGCACCTCGATCTCCAGTCCCGCCCGGACGTTCTTCCGGTCGGCGCCCCGCTTGTGGACCAGCTCGTACTGCCCGCCGCTCATGATGTCGATCCGGCGGTTGGCCATCTCCAGGATTTCCCGGAACACGGCTCCCATCACATACCGGTCGAAGCTGACCTTTCCGCCTTCCCCGGTGGAGCCGGCCGCCAGCGTTCCCAGGGCGTTGAGCCGCTGCCAGGCGGCGTCGGTGGACGCCAGGGCCGCCTTGTATTCCTTCGCCTTCCGCAGCAGGGCCCGGTGCTCCTTCAGGGCGCTGTCCCGGCGGCTGAATTCCCCGTCGGCTCCTGCCAGCTCCGCCTTTTTCGCGGCGATCTCCCCCTGCATTTCCTCCAGATCGGCGGCAGCCTTCCCGGCGGTTTTCTCCTCCAGCTCCCGGATCCGCTCCCCGGTGTTCCGAAGCGTACTCCGGTATTCCCGGATCCGGTCCGTCTGCTCCTTCAGCCATTCCTCCGGATCCCGGCCTGAGGCGGCGGAAAGCAGCGCAAAGGCTTCCGCCTCCCCGGCGAAGCCGCCGGCCTCCAGGGCGCTGCGAGCTTCCGCCTCTGCGCCCGCCAGGGTCTCCTTCAGTCCGGGGATCTCCTTCTGCTTGCCCTCCAGCCTGCCGGCCACGGCGCTGGCGGCCGCCTGGGCCTCCTTCTCCGCCCGGGCGTGCTCTTCAACGGCTTCCCGTATCCTGCCGACCTCCGCCTCCAGGCCGCGGATCCGCCGGAGGGCCTCCTCTTCGGAGGCCAGCTTCAGGGACTCCCGCAGCTCCGCCGCGGCTCCCCGGGCGGCGGCAAAGGCTGCCTGCTGCCCGCTTTCCGCCTGCCGCTTCTCCTCGATACCGGCGGCCAGGCTTTCCTGCCGTTTTGTATTTTCCGCCTGCCGGGCGGTGAGGGCCTGCCTTTCCGCCCGGTTCCTTTCCGCTTCCTCCAGGGCCTTCCCGGCGGCCTCCGCCTTGTCCTTCAGCTCCTGCCCGGCCTTATCCAGGAATTCCTCCTGCGAAAGCTTTTCCCAAGCGCATCCGGGGAACAGAGGGTCCGCCTTCCGCAGGAGCTCGTTTTTCCGGTTCTCCAGGGCCATCCTTCCGTCCCGCAGCCGGGCTTCCCGGCGCTTCCGTTCCTCCTCCGCGGCGCGGTAGGCCTCCTCCGCCTTCCGGACCTCCTCTTCCCCCGGGGTGCCTTCCGCCCGATGGGCAAAGCCTTCCTCTTCCGCCCCGGTGTGGACCGTTCCGCAGACCGGGCAGGGGGCTTTTCCCGCCTCCCGGATCTGCCTGCGCAGGCCGTCCGCCAGCAGTCCCGCCTGCCCGGCGATGAACCGTTCGTACAGATCGTGGTGGTTGTTTTCCGCCGCCAGGGCCGCCCGGGCCTGCTCCGCCAAGCCGGCTTCCTCCGCCGCCAGGCGGGCTTCCTCCCTCCGGAGGGACCGGACGCCCTCCCGGATGCCTCCGGGGCCGGCCATGGTTTCCAGGGCCTTCCGGGCCTCCGCCGCCGCCTGTGACAAGGTCTCCGCCCGCAGATCCGCGTCCTTCAGCTCCTCCAGCCGCTTTCCGTTCTTTTCCTGCTCCTCCCGGAGGCGGAGCAGCTGCTTTTCCATTTCCTCCCGGCTTTCCCGGGCCGCCTGGCCCGCCGATGCGGCCGCGGCCATGGCCGCGGTTTTTTCCTGCAGCTGCCGATACCGGGGCAGCTGCTCCCGCAGGAGATGGATCTCCTTCCCCAGGGCCTCCGCCCGCTCCTTCGCTGCGGTGTCCGCCTCCGTCACCTGCCGGGCGGCCTGCAGGGTCTTCCTGCACTCCTCCAGCCGCTTTTCCAGCGCCACAACCTCCAGGACTGCCTTAGTCAGCGCCTCCGACGCCCGGTCCCGGGCCTCGGTCTTGGGCCGGACGGTATGCAGCACCGTGCCGGCGGCGGAGAGGGTCTTCTCCAGCTCCTTCATCCCTGCTTCCCGGGAAAGCAGCTGCCCCAGGGCCTCCCGCTTCATTCCCAGCTCCTGCAGGTCCGCGTTGACCCCCGCTGCCGCGCCCAGCTCCGTGCTGAGCTTCTGCAGCTCGTCCTGGATGGTGCCCTTCCGCTTCTCCGCCGCGGCGGCAAGGGCTTCGTCCGCCGCCGCCAGGCCTTCCAGCTTTTCCAGGAAATCCGGGCTTTCCGGATGGTAGACGATGCGCTCCTCCTCCGGGAAGGCGTCGTCCACCAGGGCCTTCAGCTTCTCCTGGCTTTCCCTGCGCCGGTCATACAGGAGCCCCCTGGCCCCGTTCATCAGGGTCTGGTAGCGGGTGAAGGCCGTATTGTCAAACAGTTTTCCCAGGATCTCGTTCTTCCGGTCGCTGCCGGAGCGCAGGAATTCCCGGAACTCTCCCTGGGCCAGCATGACGATTTTCCGGAACTGGTCCACATCCATGCCCAGCAGCTCCCCGCACCGGGCGTTGACCTTCTCCTGGCCCTTCACGGTGGCCCCGTCGGGCTCCGTCAGCACTGCGTCCTGCTTCGCGTCGCCCCAGCCGTTTTCCGTGCCGTGCTTTTTCGAAAAATGCAGCGTACGCCAGACGGTATACTCCTGCCCGTTCTGCAGAAACACCAGCCGCACCTCCGTGTCCTCCCCGGGGCTCACCAGGTCGCAGTGCATCCGCGCCGCTTCCCGCTCCCCGCCGCTGGTTTTTCCGAAGAGGGCGAAGGCGATGGCGTCGAAAATCATGGTCTTTCCCGCGCCGGTTTCCCCGGAAATCAGGAACAGCCCCCGGCTGAATTCGTCAAACCGGATCACGGATTTCTCCGCGTAGGATCCGAAGGCTTTCATTTCAAGCGTAATGGGTCTCATTTCCTTCCCGCCTCCTGCCGCAGCGCAAAGTCCAGGATCCTCCGGAAGGCGTCCTCTCCCGGCTCCTCCCCTTCCTCCGCAGCCTTCCGGGTAATTTCCCCGACAAAGGCCATCAGCTCCAGGTCCTTTTCCCCTGCCTCGCAGCCGTTGTTCCGCTCCCGGTAGAAATCGGCGAAGAGCTGCTCCACCGGCTTCTCCCGCATCTCGTCGGCTCCCCGGAAGGCGGCGTCCCCGGAAAAGGCGCTGTATTCGGACACCAACTCCATCAGGGTGCCGCCGGCGGAGCGGGCCATCTCATGGAGGTAGTCGGAAATCTCCGGCGTGATCCGCCGATCCGTCAGGACGATCCGGAGGTATTCCCTTCCCCACTCTCCTGCCGCCGCCTGGGCCCTGATTTCATCATAGGTCCCCCGGAGCTCCCGCATCCGGTGCAGGGGCTCGATATCCTGCCGCTCGATGGACACCGGGCTTCCCTTCTCCCCCAGGGTCACCAGCAGCGGCCCCTTGCAGGGCTGTTTTGTTTCGTTGAAGTGATAGGCCATGGGCGATCCGGCATAGCGGACCTCCGGCCGGCCCACGGCGTAGGAGGAATGGATGTGCCCCAGCGCCGCGTATTCAAACCCGTCAAAGGCGGTGTAGTCCACCTGGCCGACCCCGCCCACCATGGACTCGGATCCTCCGCGCTCCGCCTCCTGTCCGCCCTCCGTCACGTTCTGGTGGGCCACGATCACGTTCCGCTGCGTGAAGTCGATCCCCTGCGCGGCAAGGATCCTCCGGACGGCGGCGTCATAGTCCCGGATCTCCGTGTCCCCCAGCATCTGGGCCGCCGCTGCCGGGTACACGTAGGGCAGCAGCCAGAAGGTCACGGGGCCGAATTCGTCCTGCAGCGTCACGTGCACCAGCTCCGGCGACTGCTCCGGCGGCGTGGAAATATATACCCTCCTTGCCTCCAGCAGCGGGCTGAGGAAGGACAGGTGGTGCACGGAGTCATGGTTGCCGGCGGTGATCAGCACGGGGATTTCCATATCCGCCAGGGAGGTCACCAGCCGGCTCAGCAGCTGCGCCGCCTTCCGGGGCGGCAGCCCCCGGTCGTACACGTCCCCGGCCATAACCACCGCGTCCGGCTTCAGCTCCCGGACCTTTTCCAGGAAGCGTTCCGCCCATACCGCTTGGTCCCCGCTGTCGATGAGGGACGTTCCGCAGACCGTTTTTCCCAGATGCAGGTCCGCCAGGTGCAGAAATCTCATCTTTTTCCTCCTCCGCGCTCCCGATGCGCCGGGTGTCTCTTCTTTTTTTCTTTCCCGGGCGGAATGCCTCCGCCCCCTTCCGCTATCTTACCACCGCCGCCGGGGAAACGGAACAGAAAAATGTGCGCCTCCCCGGCCTCATTGACACCCGTTTTTCCGGAACGTATACTGTGGGTACGTACAAAAAAGGGAAAGAAGGATCCGGCATATGATTGAGGCTGTCCTTACGGTGGATGATATTCCTTCCGGAAACACGGAAGAGATTGTGCAATACCTGAATGAAAACGGGATCACGGCGGTGATGTTCGCCGTGGGAAACAAGCTGGAGAAGAACCCGGATCCCGTCATCTACGCCCTGCGCCACGGGATGATTGTCGGCAACCACAGCTATTCCCATGCCGCCTTCTCCTCCCTTTCCCTGGAGGAGGCCAAAGGGGAAATTGAAAAGAGTGAGGAGCTGCTGGACAAGCTGTACCTCGCCGCCGGCGTGGCGCGGAAATACAGGCCCTTCCGTTTCCCCTACGGGGACAAGGGGGGCGCCAACAAGGATGCCCTGCAGCAGTACCTGGCCTCCCGCGGCTTCAACAAGCTGAAGGACACGCAGATTCCCTACGCCTTCTGGAAGGAGACCGGCCGGGACCGGGATATCGATACCCTGTGGACCTTTGATTTCGCCGAATACCGGATCCGGAAGGGCAGCGGCTTCACCCTGGAGGACGTTTTCCGCAGGATCCGGGAGCCCGCCCCGGCGGAGGGCGCTCCCCTGCTGGAGGACGGCGGAAGCCATATCCTGCTGATGCATGCCCATGACGAAACCGGGGAGCTGGTCCCCGGGTACTGGAAAATCCTGATCGGCACCCTGCTGGACAAGGGCGTCACCTTCCGGACCCCGGAATTTTTCCCGGAACGGAGGGACAGTCTTCGTTCCGCTGCCTTTTCATGTTTACAGAAATGATCTAAGGAAATCCTTATCGATATTCGCATTCCCCGCGGTCCCGTCCGCTGTCGCCGAGGGTATAGCGAGCGTTGAACTCCATATTGATCTCCCGCAGTTCCTTTTTCCCGTCGATATAATCCTGGTACATCTCAATAATTCCCGGGCTGCATCCGTCGCAAAGGCCGCTGATGTTTCCGATGGATTCTGCCACGATTTTTTCCCGTTCTTCCCGGGTGGTATCCCTGATTAAAATGCTCATATCAAATGCTTTCTTTTTATTCCTGCCTGCCGGTGAAGGACCGGAGCAGGGCTTCCTTGGCCAGGTGCATCAGGACCAGGTCCAGGATGCCGTTGACGATAAAGGCAAGGCCGATAAAAATCAACAGGATATTCTCAATGGCCCGGGGATGCAGCAGGATCATCAGGCCGCCCACGGCCATGAGCGCGGAAATCAGCAGCACGACCCATTTGTCCGTCTGCTCCTCCGGGGAGCTCAGGATGCCCAGGTTGCTGAAGGCGTTGAGAATCAGGGTGACGCCGGCGATCCCGGGGAAAATGTCCACCAGGGTTCCGGCCAGGAGCCAGAGCAGCACCCCCGTTCCGGCCAGCAGCACGCCCACGGCCAGCTGGGTATTCTCCCTGCGGATGGGCCCGAAAAAGTACAGGCACAGGCTCCCAGCCCCGCCGATCACCAGCAGGGCGGCGGCGATGCGGATCACCGCGTCCATGGCGCTCCTGCGGGCGATGACCAGCGC
>OCVV011274693.1_pt1 | contig 18156 bp, 12 predicted proteins | sample 1539721 | NCBI WGS metagenome assembly OCVV01 (sample SAMN02144230, study PRJEB22623) | gut metagenome | biome: sheep rumen | host: Ovis aries | place: New Zealand | reverse complement strand
ATGTGTGGTTATTATTGGAATATTATGTGGCTGGACTGTATCATGGTACTGCCACTGATAATCCTCGGATATGAGCAGCTGGTGAAAAAGTCTGATCCTAGACTATATATCGCCGCACTGTTTTACAGTATGTATTGCAACTACTATATCTCATTTATTATCTGTATATTCCTTGTGCTCTGGTTCTTATGCTCAGGTCATAAGGATGTGAAGAAGTTCTTTACAGATGGACTTAAGTTTGCGGGTTGTTCGATTCTCGCAGCGGCAATGTCGGCATTCTCTCTTGTGATTGCTTATCTTGGAATCATGAAGACGTCATCTGCCAAGGCTCCTATGCCTGAATGGAACTGGTATCAGAACTTCTTTGCTATGATCCGGTCTCAATTCATGATAAGTAAGCCGGTAAATATGGATACCTTTGATGGCAGTGCAAATCTCTACTGCGGAACTATTTGTCTTATACTTCTTTTTATTTATATTTTCTCGGAGAGGATTAGACCTGTTGAGAAGATAAGGAAGGCACTGCTGGTGGCATTTCTGCTTCTTAGTATGAATCAGGAACTGCTGAACTTTATATGGCATGGCTTCCACAATCAGTTCGGTATACCTAATAGATTTTCTTTTGTATATATTTTCGTGCTGCTGGTTATCAGCTATGACATGATCATTCAACTGAGGAAGACTTCCTATGTAAGTATAGGGTGCGGAGTTGCGGCTTCCTTTGTGGTTTTGGGCCTCTGTTATAAGTTCGGTGATCTGGATGGCTTTATATCTGATGAAAAGCTTCTTATTCTATCAGTTATTCTCATTTCTTTATATACTGTAATAATCATCCTGCGCCGTGCGAATACTGTGAGCGTCAAGGCGAATACTATAATCATGGGTGTCTATCTGGCCCTGGAGATTCTGATAAATGCTGCCATCGGTATCGGAATGAATGATGTGGCAGATGGTGAATACTATATGCAGTACGCCGACGAGATGCAGGCGGCTACTCAGAAGATAGAGGAGATGGAGAAAGGAACGGGGCACTTGTTCTATCGACAGGAGATTTATAATCCGATTATGATGGACGAGACCAGCTTCGATAATATAAAGGGTGTAGGTACATTTTGCACTACTGTAAGAGGCGACCTGGTTAAGACTGCGAGTTATCTAGGGCTCTATACGGGCGCGAATGAATTCCTTTATAAGGGTGCTACGCCTGTGACGAACGACCTCTTTGGTGTGCGCTATGTTTATATGCGAAAGAATGCTTATTATGCAGGGGTTAGTGACATGGAAAATGTTCTCTCCACCGACAACATGGTTGTTTACAAGAATGATTCTGCGCTACCTATTGGCTATGCCATCGACAAGGATATAAACAAGTGGAGCTATGCAAATCACAACTGTGCCATGGTCCTGAATCATTTTGCAACATATGGAGCGGATATAAGCAATAATATATATAACACTACGAATCCTGATTTTACCGTGTCTGGCACAGGCTGTGACACAGAGTTTAATCCAAAGTCTCCGAATGTGATTAATTATACAAATGGCAGTGGTAACACTATGTCGATACTGGTTTCATTTATAGTTGATGATCCGGGGAAATATTTCATCAATATAAGAGGAAACTATATGCAGACAGTTAGCTACAGCCTGAATGGTCTGAAGAAGGGTTCGGATAGATACCAGACTCAGCTGATGGATCTGGGAGAACTGGTGAAGGGCGATCTGGTAACCCTTGAGATAAAGTTTAGCAAGGGATGTTCAGCTTCGGGTTCTCTTACGGTTTATACTTCTGTTCTTGACCGAGATGCACTTACTGCTTTTCGTGCTGAGATGACGAAGCGTGGAATGGAGGTTACTGAAGTAAAGGATGATTACGTAAAGGGTAACATTAGTCTGGAGGAAGATCAGCTGATAATGACCTCTATACCTTACGACGAAGGATGGACTGCATATGTCGATGGAGAAGAGGTCGAGATAGAGAAACTGGCAGGGGCATTTATCGGTATAGATGCAGGTCCGGGACATCATGATATTGAACTCAAATTTAGCCCTGAGGGTACGAAGAAAGGTCTTATAGTTAGCGGATTTGCCTGGTTAGTTTACATAGTACTTTTTATCTATATAATTCGCCAAAAAAGCCGAAGAAAAGCTAAACATTGAATTGACCGATAACACAAAAAAAAGTATAATCTAGTAAGTTGGATAACAATCATTTTATGATCAAGATAAAGGGGTGGAAAGATGGACAAGCTTAAGAACATGGAGCCAAAGAAGCTGGGCATTATCACGGCAGCTGTGGTGGCTGTTCTGGGGATAGTAGCGGCAGTTGTATCAAAGAATATAATAGTTGGTATAATAGTTGCTGTACTTCAGGCAGCTATCGTTTTCTTTATTATTAATTCAGGTTCCGAACAGGCACAGGAGAAGACACAGAGTGATAAATATAGAAAGCTCTTCAAGAATCTTCCTATAGGATTTGCACAGGCAAAGATTCTTATAGATCCTGCCGGAGATGTTACAGGATATCAGGTAGAGGATGCAAATAATACATTTGCAAGCTACTTCAACCTTGACAAAGAAGAGTTTATCGGAAAGGTTCTTGGCGACAGTCATATAGAAGTCCTTCAGGATATAAATGCCTGGTTCAAGGCTTACAACACATCTGGTACTAAGGAAGGTGACCTGATGGATGTTGAGATAACTATGGAGAAGCTCGGCAAGATCTTCAACACAGTTATGTACAAGTCTGAGGCGGATTACATCAACATGGTTGTAATCGATGTAACAGAGCAGAAGGAAACAGAGGCAAAGCTTTCACGAGCTATCGAGGATGCAAATGCTGCATACAAGACACAGGCTGAGTTCCTTGCAAATATGAGTCATGAGATTCGTACACCTATCAATGGTATCCTTGGAATGATTCAGCTTACACTTATGGCGGATGATCTTCAGGCAGACTACAGAGACAATCTGATAACAGCTAAAAACTGTGCAGATAACCTTCTCAGACTTATCAATGATATCCTTGATATTAGTAAGCTTGAGGCTGGTAAATATAAGATTAAGGAAGAGATATGTGACATTAAGGCATATATCGAGGAAACAGTTGCAGCTCATGTTCCTGCAGCTAACGGTAAGAATATTGCACTTGATTTATCCTTTGGTAATAACATTCCTAAGTTGGTTCGTGCAGACGGACAGCGTATACAGCAGGTACTTAACTGTCTCTTATCAAATGCCATCAAGTTCACGTCTGATGGTGGCGTAAGAGTTAAGATAGCAACTATAGATGACTCGGATGAAAATGTAAAGCTTCGTATAGCAGTTGCAGATACTGGTATCGGTATATCAGATGCAAATATGAGTAAGCTCTTCGTTAGATTCTCACAGGTAGATGGTTCTGATACACGTAAATATGGTGGTTCCGGACTGGGACTTGTTATCTCAAAGCAGATAACAGAGCTGATGAACGGTACTATATCGGTACAGAGTAAGGAAGGAATTGGTTCCACATTTATCGCTGAGATTCCTGTTAAGGTTGTTAAGGCAGCTGAGATGGAAGTTCAGGAAGAGGTTAAGAAGGACGATCCGGCACTCTACTCAATTAATAATGCAAATGGTAAGAATGCACGTATCCTTGTGGCTGAGGATGAGCCTGTAAATCAGCAGGTTATCGGAAAGCTTCTCGGTATGGCAGGCTTCTCCTACGATATAGCTGAGAATGGTGAAAAAGCTGTTGAGCTCTACAAAGAGAAGAGCTACGACGCGGCTCTCTTCGATGTTCAGATGCCTATCATGGATGGTATAGCAGCTACTCAGGAGATTCGTAAGATTGAGGCTGAGAATCACAAGCCAAGACTTCCAATCATCGCTGTAACAGCCAGAGCTATGTTTGGTGATAAGGAAAGAATCATGCAGAATCAGCTGGATGACTATATCGCAAAGCCATATAACCTGAATACAGTTGTTGATACACTTAATAAGTATATCGAGAAGGATGAGAAGAAGGACTGATAGTCTGACGGGCGTTTAGTTAATAATACGTCTAGTAATTAATAGAATATAGTGATGATTTAATGAACAGATACTTTTGAGGGAAACCTCGAGGGTATCTGTTTTTTTGTTTGAATTTTATGGTTTACATTTTTCGGGATGCTCGAAATCCTTTCGTCGGTTTTAACAAAGAGTGGGGTAATAATAGACAATTCATAATTTTTTAGTGACCGTTTCTGCTTATCTTATTTGATTCTGTTCTTAACTTCGTCAAAAGTAGTCAAAAATTGCGCAACAAATCCAAGCATTATTTTTAAAGAATCTAGTATTTCTGCGGGTTTTTGGAAAAATAGAAGGCAAAATGCTACAAAACCAAGCGCTACATAATCGAGCATTTCTTGGGTGGTTAGCCCTATTTCCTGGTGGTAGTCTAGTAGCAATCACTTCGAGAAAGGAGAAAGGAATGAAGACCTACCGGGTAGGCATCTGTGACGCGGATCTGGACTATGCGACAGCACTTATGGACTACATAAATGCTGCTCCAGAAAATAGATTAAGAGTTATCGCATTTTCGGGAATAAATGCAGTTAAGGATTATCTAAGTGTTCAGGATCTGGACTTATTACTAACAGATGATATTACTGACTGTGACGAAGGAGACGAGGGACTAAGTTTACAAAGTGTACGAGTTATACCGCTATCAGAATATAGAGACTGTGCAGATGGCTGGAGAGATGAAAGTTCGCAGGAAGCGTACATTTATAAATATCAGAATGCCCAAATGATAATCAGGAGTCTAAGTAGTTTTTTAACTCAGAGGAGTCAAAACAGACGTCAGATATCCAGGACTATCGCGGTGTATTCGCCCCTTGGAAGATGTGGAAAAACCCGACTCGCAGGAACGATAGCAGCAAATGACGAAGTGAGAGGCGGACTCTATGTCTCGATGGAGACATTTGGGGAGCGGCCAGACCTGCTGGATAGTAATATTTTCTATTTGATTAAGTCAGAATCGCCTGAGCTTGAGGAAGTCATTTCAAGGCAGATCGAGTTGGATAATGGTATCTACAGACTTTATTTATCGAGTTCATTTTTAGATACACGCGATGTTTCATTTGAAGATATGGAAATGCTTATTAAATGTCTTCTCAAGTCTGGGAGATTTACTAGTCTTGTTTTCGATATAGGTTCAGCAGCTATAGCTGATATGAGGATTCTCTCTTTGTTTGATCAGATATATATGCCGGTTCTTAGTGACGATGTATCTATTAGAAAGGTTGAGGTTTTTACAAAGCTTATCAAGGCAATGGGGGTCAGAAATATACTGACTAGACTTGTGAAGCTTGAGCTTCCTGATGCTGAGGAAAACAGTAGTGAGATGGTTGCAGCACTATGGAAAGCGAGAAATGATGGAGGGCTGGATTAACTGGAAAGAATGGAAGAAGGTTTAAAGAATAAGCTTCGGACCAGTGTTTTGGAGCAGATAGATCTAAGTGGTGAGATAAGAGATGAGGATGTAAGCAGACTGATAGATGGTTGTATTGTTAGCGAATCTATGCAGGGGTACATACCGCTCAGGGAGAAGCTCGAGCTTAGACGGGAGATATTTAATTCTATTAGAAAGCTAGATGTTTTGTCAGAGCTACTTGATGAAGATGAAATAACAGAAATCATGATAAATGGTCCAGATGACATTTTCTATGAGAAGGCTGGAAGGATGTACAAGTCTTCTAAGAAATTTGAGACCAGTGAAAGATTAATGAGTGTAATTCAGCAGATTGCAGCTGAGGCAAACAGGATGGTCAATGAGTCTAGTCCCATTTTGGATTTGGTGTTAAGGGATGGCTCTAGAGTGAATATTGTTCTGAAGGGAATCTCTGTGGACGGTGCAGCCGTGACTATTAGAAAGTTCCCGAAGGAAATAATGGGAATGAAAAAATTGATAGAGCTTGGGGCTATTGATGAAAAGACAGCAGGATTTTTAGGTCTACTTGTGAAGGCTGGTTATAACATTTTCATTTCAGGCGGTACCGGTGCTGGAAAAACGACATTCCTAAATGCACTTACTGAATATATCCCCAGTGAGGAGCGCTTGGTGACGATAGAGGATAGTGCAGAGTTGCAGATAAGAGGGATAGACAATTTGGTCCGGCTTGAAGCGAGAAATGCAAATATTGAAGGTCGAAATGAGATAACTATTCGCGATCTAATTAAATGCAGTCTACGCATGAGACCATCCCGAATTATAGTGGGTGAGGTCCGAGATGCGGCCGCGATTGATATGCTGCAGGCTATGAACACGGGGCACGATGGAAGCCTGTCTACAGGACATGCCAACTCGGCACATGAAATGTTAATGAGACTTGAAACTATGGTGCTTACTGGTGCTGAGCTGCCGCTTAGGGCGATAAGACAGCAAATAGCATCAGCGATAGATATAGTGGTTCATTTGGGGAGACTCAGGGACCATTCAAGAAAGGTTCTTGAAATTAGAGAGGTGATAGGAATGGAGAATGGCGAAATTGTTACAAGGGAACTCTATAAGTACGAGGAATCAGGAGATGACGAGGAGGTTGTCGAGGGTGAGCTTCAGAAAAAGAGGGACCTGTTGAATGTAGGGAAGCTTATGAGCGCAGGTCTGATCAGAGTTTATAGAGAGGGTTATCTATAAATGAAGAAGGGGCAGGATATATTAATTGCATTTTTTAAGACAATTCTTCTTGTGGGTGGAGTTGCGTACGTGTTCTATGACAGTATATTTGGTCTGATTCCTGGTGTTATTGCAGGGACGTATATATATAGAACGGAACTAAAGAATGTGCGTGAGAAAAGACGAAGACGTGTCATGGAACATTTTAAAGATTTGATTACAGCTATGCAAAGTGCTCTGGAGGCCGGTAATTCCATTGAGAGATCTTTTTTACTGGCGGGTCAGGAATTATCGGATATGTATGGACATAGTAATGAGATGGCAAGGCAGATTCGGGTTGTTGGAAAAAGACTCGAGTTAAATATTACACTGGAGGACGCTTTGCATCGATTTGCGGAGCATTTCGCAATAAGAGAAATGTTTGATTTTATAGAGGTGATTTCAACGATTAAGAATACCGGAGGTAATGCAATACAAATTATGAGGGATACAGTTGGGCGGATAGTTGAAGGGATAGAATTAAATGCTGAGCTTGAGGTTACAGTCGCTGCCAAAAAATTAGAACAGCAAATAATGACATTCATGCCTGCTGTGATAATTGTTTTTCTTAGAGTCACAAGTCGTGGTTTTCTGGAACCTCTATATGGAAATATAGTGGGGATTCTGATTATGACAGTTGTGCTGGGGATAAATGTATTTGCGGATTATCTGGGAAAGAAGATCGTAGAAATAAATATATAGTCAGGGAGGTAATGATGGTTAAGTACATATGTATATGTATTTGTGTGATTATTGTACTGCTAGCGATGATCAGCAAGAAAAACTATAGCAAATATAAGGATGGAGTTATTCCCTTATGGTGGCTTGCAAGGAATATGACTTGTCATACTACTCCGATGGTTCGGGAAAGAATAAGAGGGTATATCAGACGTATTACTCCATTAAATAAGTATTCTTTGGAGAAGGAAACGGATAGAAAAATAACTAAATATTACTATTACCTGCTGGTGGCTGTGTTAGGATTATCGACTTTAATTATATTTCAAAGCTTTATGCCTGAGGAGGATGTGAATCCTTATGTAATTGAAAGGCCTGGCGCAGATTCGTCAAAAAGTTATGTTGATTTAGAACTTACAGATAATAGTAGTAGCACGAAGGAAAGGTTCAGACTAGAGGTTCAGCCCAGAGAGTATACAGAGGATGAATATAGTAAAGCATTGAGTCAGACAAGGACATATATCGATTCGGTGATTTTGGGAAATAATGAAAATAAAGACTATATTACTAAGGATTTGGTTTTTCCTAAAAGAGATAAAGAAACGGGTCTTCTGATAACCTGGGAGACCAATATGCTAACAGTTATAAATAGTGAAGGTGTTGTACATACAGATGATATTAAGGATCCCATTAATGTGGATATAACAGCCACTATCAGAGATAACAATCATAAGGATACGTATACAACTACTGTGAGAGTAGTTAATGATACAGATATGACAGATTCCGAAAAGGCAAAGGTCGAAATGCTAGAGATTGAATCGGATAACAGGTCTGAGGAGGAATTTGAAATACCTAAAGAGGTTGGAAGTGTTCAGATATCAAGGGATCTTGAAACCAAAGAAGATAAAGAGGTTTTGATATTTATATTTGGTTTTGTGCTAATAATCATGGTTGCATATTACATATTCTATCGATTAAAGGAAAGAGCGAGACTTAGGGATGAAGAGATAGGAGATTCCTATTATGGATTTGTGAATAGATTGACGATTTTTCTGGGAGCGGGATTTACACTGCAAAAAAGTCTTACAGCAGCAATTAGAAATGAACCTTGCTCGTATTTGAGAGACGAGGTTGAATTCTCATTAAATCTGATTAAGTCGGGGGTGGCTGAGGCAAAGGCTTATGCGGACCTTGGTAAAAAACTGGGGCTTGAGGAATATAACAGACTAATGGGTTTAATTAGTCAGAATCTGGCTTATGGAAATTCGAATCTTATTAAACTGCTGGAAACAGAAGTTAAAACCAGTTATTTCCTGAGGAAGGAAGATGTTAGAAGAAAGGGAGAACAAGCCTCAGAGAAGCTGCTCCTTCCCTCGGCCTTACTAATGCTTTTGGTAATAATAATTGTCATGTACCCGGCATTTATTGGAATGAACTAATTAAAATTAAAAATGGGAGGTAAATGATATGAACTATTTATATAACGGTGCAAGAGAGTATGTAGAAAAAATGAAAAATGATAATAGCGGTGTGGCTGTTGTTGAGGTGATTCTTATACTGGTTGTCCTCATTGGATTGGTCTTCATCTTCAAAGAACAGGCTATATCACTTGTAACAAAGATCTGGAATAGCATATCAGATGGATCAAATGCTATTACAGGATAAATATAAACACTAAATGGATAGGGAGGAGATTTATAAGATGCGAAATAAAGGATATGTAACGGTCTTCGTGTCTCTGATGCTGGTAGTAATGATAATATTCGTTACTGCAACAATGTATATCACAGATATGAGTAGCGCCGAAACCAAAACCTTAACTGCCACAAATAGCGCAATGTCGAGTGAACTTGCCAATTATAACCGCTTGATATTCGATCGTTATCATATCCTTTTATTAGATAAAACCTATTCTGGAAGGGGTGAGGGAGCAATAGAACAGGGGATAGAGAATTCCCTTTCTATTGATCTTGGTGATGATTATGAGATAGAACAGGTCGAGCTGTCAGGAACCCTGGGAATACTAGATGATGGTTGTGCTGAATTTAAGAAGCAGATAAAGGACAACTTCAAATACGAGGTTATGGAGTACAGCATCGACAAGATAATAGATAAAACAGATGGGCAGGATGAACCAGTTGATGGTGAAACTGTTCAGGAAATTGAAAACAAGGTGAGTAGTGAAGAAAAGGCTATAAATGAGAAGGAAGCAGAAAAGGAAGATTCGGCAGGGGAGGAAAACGAAAAAAGCATAATGGAACCAGTAGTTGATCCCAGAGACGCCCTTAAGGCATATGCTGATGCAGGAATTGCTAGGATACTTATTCCGGATGTTTCTATTCTCAGTGGAAATATAGTTAGAGAAGAGGATATTCCTTCTGCGGGAAGACCTAAAAATAAGGTTGAGGCCATTCAGACAGACTTTGAGGATTTGGACAGAATGGAAGTAGATAGTACAAAAGGAAATGGTTGGGGAGATTCCCTGCTGACTAACGCTGAGGCAATCATGTATGCGACAGAAAATTTCAGCTGTTTAACAGATCAGAAATATGACGACAGTTATCTAAACCTGGAGTTGGAATATATAGTGGGAGGTGAAGATAACGATGGAGCTAATTACAGTAAGGTGGTAGATGAGATATTGCTTATCAGATTTGGCTGTAATCTGGCTCATATATTAACTGATACAGTAAAAATGCAGAAGTGCGACAAACTCGCACTTGCTCTTACAGTCGAGTTTCCTCCGGCACAGCCTTTTGTGAAGTATCTGCTAGCTGGTTGTTGGGCATACATAGAATCGGTGGCGGACGTATATAGAATGCTTAGAGGTCATAAGATTCCTTTTCTGAAGGATGGCACGACCTGGACCACAGATTTTGAAAGTCTATCGAATCTCGAGAGTCTGGTGAGTGAACCGTCAGATGAAGAAAATGGTTTGGGTTATAAAGAGTATCTGATGATTCTGATGTCTCTTCAAGGAGACAAGATTTACTACAGGATGCTTGATCTAATGCAGTTAAATGCTACCCAACCAGATATCGAAGGAGGAGATCCCGACTTCAGAATGTCTAACGCCATAACTGCCTTCGGTATAAATGCTGATATTGGTTATAAATCGAAGGTGTTCAACGTACATGAAGAGATAAGTTATTAGTCTTTCGTAAAATCAAATATAGGTACGCACGTCTCTCATTAGCGTCGAAAGGAGGAAGCATAATTCCGATAGACTGATAGCCGTAATAAATCAATAAGGAGTCATTATGAATAATAAAGGTGTTGTTTCGATTGAAGCCGCCATTTCTTTTCCTCTTTTTCTATTTACCATGCTGGCGCTTATTCTTATAACTGAAACTCATACTGTACGAGGTATCGTATATGAGGGAGCGGTTGAGACAGCTGAATATATGGCGGAATACGCTTATCTTACTGATAGTTTTGAAGAGGCGTCAGCTATGGATTATCCTATGGCAATGCTTAGGTTTAGGGAGTATGTAGATTCGGATGCCCTCCTGGACAAGTATGTTGTTGGTGGAGTAAGTGGAGTGAGTTTTTTTGGCTCCCGATTTCCTGACGACGAAGGATATATCGATCTATATATTACCTACTATATACACATAAATGCCCCTTTTATAGGGGCATTTAAACACAAAGTAAAAGAACATATTAGGCAGAAAGCATATCTGGGTGCAGATTTTAAAGATGAGGAAGAAGAAGGCGACGAGAATGACAGGTATGTGTATGTGGCAGAAAACGGAGTCGTGTATCATGATACAAGAAATTGCACGTATCTTATGCCTTCTATAAGTAGCGACACACTAAGTTCGGCAGAGGCTTCCGGATATGACAAATGCAAGTATTGTAGCCCGCCAACTGGTAGTGTTGTTTTTGTAACAGAAGAAGGTGAATGTTATCACACGAGTATATCGTGTTCCAGGCTGAAGAGAACGGTGAGTAGAAAAAAATTGAAGGAAGTTAATTTACCGCCATGTTCCAAATGTGGTCATTAGTAGGGAGATGTCAGTTTTGAATAATAAAGGATATATGACAATAGAAGCGAGCTTCATTATTCCGCTTGTTTTGATGGGGATATTTATGTGTCTCTTTGGATTGATTCTTGTATATGAGAAGGGAGTCATCTATTCCAGGCAGTATGCAGCAGTTTATAGTGTTCCGATAAACAATATAAGGAATGACAGCATAGAGGCTTATCTGGATAGTAAAGACTATTCGAAGGGAGTCCTGTTTGGAACTCTTACTGTGGATACATATTATTCGAGTCATAAAGCAGGATGTAATGGGCAGCTGAACTTATATGGAGTTAGCCAGATAAATAGCATTCATGAAGTGGATGCGAGGACAGAAAGACTAAGGAGGTGGCAGTTTTATGATGATATTATCAACCAACAAGGGGATTAGTAGTTACTTTGAGGTGTGTGATATATCTCTCACAGATAATTATGAAATCAAAATGCTGAAGGAAAACTCTTTAGATCATATTACGTCGGCTGATATTAGAGAGGTGGATGGAGATAGAAGCCTTATGGTTAAAGTAGATGGCATGATGACTCTTTCCGGAAGATACAGCAGGAGGGCTCCAGACATAAATGATATTAAGTTGTTAATGAAGGATATCAGAAGATGTCTTGTAGAAATGAAGGATTATTTATTATCACCAGGTAGTCTGGTGATTAATTTTAAATACATATTATTTGATATGGAGAAAGAGTCATACAGATTTATATATATCCCTGGACATACTATGAGTTTCAGGAATCAGATGAAAGAACTCTTTGAAGAAATCATGGTGATTTTTGACCATAAGGATAGAGAGGGGGTTACTTATCTGTACGATTTATATAGCTATTTTTTAAGAGAGAATTTTACTCCTGAACTATTCTGCAAAATAGTTAAGGCAGATGAGGGTGATGATACAAAAAGAACGTCTAGAAGTAGAGAAACCTATTACAGGGAAGAATCAATCTTAGTTGGTGATAAAGATGGAGTTGAAGACGAAATAATTAGAGACATTGATATTCCTGAAATAGATGCACCAAAGGAGGGGGCACTGACGATAAATAAAAGTATGTATATACTTGCGGCGGTAGCAACCATAGTTGTTGCTGTAGTTCTATATATAATTTTTGGAACTCCCTCGCTCAAGTTCTCTGCAGTACTGTTTGTTTCCCTGAGCATATATATATTAGTTGATGTTATGCATTTTAAAGAGAAAAAGGAAACAGAAGAAATAGACAGAATTATGACTAAACAAATGGAGTGTAGAATTCCGGATGAGGAGCCTGTTGCCAGACTACAACAACAGGATGAAGAGTTAGATGTTGATACATCCGTTCTTGCTATGAGTAGAGAAAATGAAACTGTGTCAAAGCTAGTTCCTCTTAGTGATGATAAGGGAGAAGTGATACTTCTGATTGAAGGGGATACAAGGATAGGGAGAAAAAGGAGCTTATGCGATTACTGTATCGATGATTCTTCTGTAAGTCGAGTTCATGCAATTATTAGCAAGAATGACAAGGTGGTTCAGGTTCGGGATGCGGGTTCTACAAATGGAACATTTATTAATGATAGAAGGATAGAAGTGGATGAGGTATTGGAGGCGAATATCGGTGATCTTATAAGCATAGCTGGACTCCAATATGAGTGTTGTTGAAAGAACAGGAGGGCATATTGAAAGATAAGCATAGAAGTGTAATGGCTTTAATTATGGCCATTATCTTAGTTATAACATTTGTTGCAGATGATTTATATCAGAGCCAGGTTGCTGCTGCATCTATATGTAGAATTGGATCATGTGGCTTGGATTTTTCAAATAGAGAAATACTTGTGGATTGTGATGAAGATTCCTTATACACGACTGGTCTAGAGGAGGTTGGAGAACTAGATGGAATATATCTCGTGAGATATGAAAGTATAGAGGCTGCTAGAGAGGCTTATAACTATTACATTGAAAATGGTTTAAGTGCTGAACTAAATATGAGCATATCAGTTGATGATATTAGCTCGCCAACGGATGCTACTTTTACGGATGCGGAGGAGGATAGTACCGAAGAGGAAGCAGCGGAAATAGATATAGAGATAAATTCTGGAGATGATGCATTTTCAATACTAGATGATATGGTCGTTGAGGATGCTTCTGGCGCTATTGCTCTGATTGATACAGGCGCAAGTGGAGAAAATGTTTTTAGAAGTGTTTCCGTGATTGGTGATTCTACTGAGGATGATCATGGACATGGAACTAATATGGCAAGAACTATATATCAGCATAATTCGGGGGCTAAGATTCTATCGATTAAGGCGCTGGACAGAAGCGCATCGGGATCAATCGCGGATATTTATGCGGCTATTATTTATGCCACTAAAGCCAATGTAAAAGTAATAAATCTGTCTGTTTCATCTGTGAAGGTAGGTTCAAGCGTGATGTTAAATCGTGCTGTTTCAGAAGCGCTTAGTCATGGCATTGTAGTCGTTTCTTCTGCTGGAAATGAGGGCAGACCGGCATCTTGCTATACCCCTGGAAATATACCGGGAATTATGACGATTGGCTCCTGCGATGAAAAAGGAACTAGGAAAGATTTTTCAAATTATGGTGCTGCAGTAAATTACTATATAGTTTCTGATTCGACATCGGAAGCGTCTTCTATTTTTTCGGCATATGTATGTACGGGAGTGGATATTGAGTCATATCCGGATGTATATACGAGAGAGAAAGTTGAAGAAAAACGTGAAGAAACTGGAGAACAGGAAAATATAAATGGTTCAGAGGACATAGATGGCTTTGAACAAACAGCTGATTCTGAAAAGAATTCTTCTAATAAGGGTGTTTATAGTGAAGAAGAATACTTAGAGCATCTTAAGGATCTGCAAGCAAGTGTCAGATTAAGAGGCTGTGCAGCGGCGCCTAGAGGACTGCCTAATTCATTTTCGGCCAATGTGCATTTTGTTCAGGTTTCTTCGGTGGGAAAAACATTTAGAGGTTCCTTTACCGGAGTTAGTGGAGTGTCTGTTGGTGGACTAAATATATCTCCGGTAGAGGTTTGGTGTAATTGTTCAGGAAAGAATCATAGACCAGGTGGATGTGCCGATCCGGGTCCGGGAGAACATACAATTACAGCTACTAATTTTGAATTTACCGGTTTATCGGATGGCTATGCTGTATATGTGAATGAACCAGAGACAGTAGATGGACAGTCACATGCCAGTGGTTATCAGGAAATAGGTGCCGAAGTTAGAGTTCAGGTTCCAGTTATTCATGATTACTATGTTGGTATTCACAAGGTTGATGATGTGGGAGCGGCGGTTTCAGCCACATTTGATGTATATACAAATTCTGCTCCGGGTGTATCTGGTGGAACTAAAATTGGAAGCATGACTACATCGTCCAGTACAGGACTTGCATCCCTAGATGTATCATCATTTTATAATAGCGGTAGTAAGTATTTCTATGCAATCGAACGTTCAACTGCGGCAAATCATGAAATCACAATTAACTCGAAGGAGCTAACTGTTCATGAAGACAGTATATCTCCCGGGGAGTATGTTCAGTGGCTTAATCCAAGATCAGTGTATCTGACTCTGACGAAAAGTTCATCAAATAATGGCATTTCCTCAAATAATCAAAACTATAGCTTGGCAGGTGCGGTTTATAAGATATACAGGGATAGGAATGCTGCAGAATCTGCTAAGCAATCGGGAAACTATTCTAGTGCTATTGGGACACTTACAACAACTTCAAATGGTACTACGAACATAATAGAAGTTTCTGATCATATGAATAAGAGTGCTGTTACAGGAGCTTATACAAATACTACATTCTATGCAGTCGAAACGGTGGCGCCAAAAAACTATGCCCTGGATAATGTTATCAGAAGTGTAACAGTAACAGCTTCAAATGTAAGCACTAATCCAGCGAGGTTTATTTTATCTGATGTGCCTCAGAAGGGAAGCCTAAAAATAGATCTCGATAAGATATTTGCTGGGACGAATGGAGTTGGACTCGAGGGGGCAGAGTTCCAGCTTAGCTTCTATCCAGAGGATGTAACTAAGAACTACACATATTCTTATCTAAAGAATAGAACACCGTCTATGAAAAAGGTCTATACTTCTCAGAATAAGACAAATGGAAAGGTAGGCATAAATATAAGTGAGGAATTCCCATATGGCTACGTTGTTCTGGAGGAGATCAAAGCTCCTGCCGGATTTAAAATGACTGGAGGACAGACACAGTTGGATGGATCAACTACAGATTCCAAACTGGTTTTTGTTATCTCTAGTAGTGCTACTAAGTCCCATAGTGTAGTTGTTTCAAATGAAGCCATCAGAGGAGATATAGAGCTTCAGAAATACGAGGACTATACTAACGTCCCTATCTCTGGAGCGCAGTTTAGAATAAAAAATCTGGATACGGATGAAGAGGTAATAGTAAGTACTGACGAGGAAGGATACTATAGTACATCGGCATCCTTTGAAAGCCATGATAGTGGAGTCTGGTTTACTAAGGGTATTAAAGATTCTGAAGATGAAGCACCAGATGATTCCAAGGGGGCGCTTCCATATGGCAGCTACGAGATAACTGAAGTAGATGCGGTCAATCATCAGAAGGAAGAACCGATAATAATAGATATTACTGAAGATGGAAAGATTTATAAGGTGTATGACAAAGGACGCGGTGATGGACTTGAAGTGATATCGGATATGAATATGCCGACGCTTGGGACAACAGCCTCGTGTGAAATGTCTTATGGAGATAGTAAGATTCTTCCGGCTTCGGAGGGCCAGAAAATTGTGGATATATGTCAGTATTCAAACCTAAGATATAATACTGAGTTTACGCTTGTGGGAAAATTAATGGAGGTTGGTGAAGATGGAAGTGCTAAGCCATATCTGTTAGATGGCCAGGAGGTTGAAGCATTTACACATTTCAAAACTCCGGATACATATATGGTTTCGCAGTTTGACTCGTGTGGGGAGGAGGAAGTTATATTTGAGAATCTTGACTTTACAGATAAACAGGGTATTTCTTTTGTGGTATATGAAAGGCTTTATCTTGGAAACCTAACAAAGGAAGATATTGAAAATAATAATTACGACAAAAAGTATATCGACTCAAATAATGATGTAGTTAACTTTCCTATTATTCACGAGGATCCAGAGGATGAGGGACAAACGGTTAGAACCCCTGATGGTTGTACATATGCTTCTTCTGATCTGACAGGCAGCAACATTTCGAAACCGGATAAAGTTATCCTAACAGACAAAATAGAGTATTCCGGATTAAATCCTGAGAGAGAATATACGGTTAAGACGAAAGTATATATCAAACCGGATGGTGTACTTAAGGATGAAAGCGGAGAAGATTGCGTATGGGAGAGTACATTTATTCCTGGCGAGGCAGATGGATATACAGAGGTACAAGTTGAGCTTGACCTTAGTGATTATGCTAATAAGACTCTTGTATTTATGGAAGAGGTTTACGACGAGAATATCAGGATGTTTGTTCATACAGATATAAATGATGAAGCCCAGTCTATGCATGTTCCATTTATAAAAACAAGGGCGCATGGTGAAGGGGATACACAAATAGCGTATGCGACAGATGATGTTACTATCTTTTCAGATACGATTGATTATCAGAATTTGGAAGCCGGAAACTATGTGGCTAGAGGTTTTGTGGTTGATAAAGAAACCGGCGAAGAAATTCTCTTGAATGGAGAAAGGCTGGAGGCTGAGACGTATTTTGATGTAATAGCTGAGGCAGAAAAAAATGAGGGTAATGAGGGGATAGATGGATGCGTAGATGTAACATTTAGTGTTGAAAATGCTGAGGATATATTGGAAGGAAAAGATATAGTGATTTTCGAAGAGCTTTATAGAGGAGATGAAATATCGGAGAAGAAGCTCGTGGCAGAGCATAAGGATATAGAAGACCTTGATCAATGCTTAAAATTCTTGAAGATCGGAACATCAGCATCGAATGAACTGGATGGCAGTAAACTACTAAAGGCGACAGGAAGATACCGAGTGGTTGATAAGGTGGTTTACTCAAATATGGAATTTGAGGAAGGGAATGAATATAAGATTGAAGGTATTATGATGGATAGGAGTACGGGCGAGGCTTTTGTAGATAATGACGGACAGGAAGTTGTTGCATCTACAGTCTTTATCCCGACTAAAGCAGAAGGATCAGAGGATGTAGCTTTTGATTTTGCAACTAACCAAACAGATGTGGATATAGTGGCATTTGAAAAAGTCTATGTAAAAGATCCCGGTAGCGAAACCGGTTGGACACTTATAGAAGACCACTCGGACATTAATTACGCGGGGCAGACTGTACATATAGCTCCAAAGGAAAAGTCCCAGCTACCGAAAACGGGTGATTCGGATACGTTACTTTTGTGTATTACCTTGCTGTATCTTTCACTGCTTGGTGGAGTAGTGGTTGTTAATTCAAAAAAGCGATGTAACAAAGGGAATAATATGAAGTAGAAGATAGATCTGAATTTAATAGTTTGCTGGAGACGTATGAGCAGAAATATAATATATAGAAGAAATACTGTAGCCAACCACTATATTTTCTGGTTGATAAAGATAAATCTACAATATATAGATGTGATGAAAATGTAGAATTAAGTATCCTGTAAGGTTGAGTTTAGGACTCGAATTACAGGATATTTTTTTCGAAAAATAACGCGAAAAAAAATATCAAAAAAAGTGTCAAAAAGTTGTTGACATAGATATTCTCTTTTGCTATTATAGACAAAGTCGCTGGAAAAAAGCGG
>OCVV012878690.1_pt1 | contig 18157 bp, 15 predicted proteins | sample 1539721 | NCBI WGS metagenome assembly OCVV01 (sample SAMN02144230, study PRJEB22623) | gut metagenome | biome: sheep rumen | host: Ovis aries | place: New Zealand | reverse complement strand
TCCACCGAAGTCTCGGGTGCCACGAAGTATTGTCCTAACTTCTTAACTCCTTTAACTCCTTTACTCCTACAACTTGCGAAAGTTGAGTTAGTAATTAGAAATTAGTAATTTGAGGAGGGAAAGAGCAGCGGAGACGGTGGGGATGTCGGTGAGGAGGAGGGAGCGCTTGCCGTTAGCATCACGGAACTGGCAGCGACGAGGGTTGGTCGCCACATACTGGAGGATATGGTCGAAAGCCGTGCTGCGGTAGAACGGGTGATTCGGGTCGGAGACAAAGAAAAGGGTCATCCGTCCTTGTTTGAGTAACAGTTTCTCACATCCCAGCTGTCCTGCCAGACGACGTAAAGGTACGACGAGCATCAACTCCTCACCCTCCTGCGGTACAGGACCGAAGCGGTCGATGAGCCGGGAGCGGTATGCCGCCAACTGCTCATCCGTATGCAGGTTGTCGAGTTCCCGGTAGAGCAACATCCGCTCACTGTCTGACGGTACATACTGATCCGGGAAATAGAGTGCGAGGTCCGTGTCGACTGTCGTTTCGACAGTGGAGAGTTGAGAGTTGAGAGTTGAGAGTTGAGAGTGGGTCTCTTCGTTCAGTTCCTTTATCGCCTGATTGAGGATTTTCTGGTACGTCTCATAACCGAGGTCAGCGATAAAGCCCGACTGTTCGGCACCAAGGAGGTTGCCGGCACCCCGGATGTCAAGGTCCTGCATAGCAATCTGAATACCACTGCCCAGTTCACTGAACGTCTCCAGCGCCTCTAAGCGTCTGCGACTCTCCTGAGGGAGGTCAGCGAGCGGTGGTGCCAGCAGGTAGCAATACGCCTTGCGGTTGCCTCGCCCTACCCTGCCCCTCATCTGGTGGAGGTCAGAGAGTCCGAAATGATGCGCCCCATTGATGATGATCGTGTTCGCATTCGGGATATCGATACCATTCTCGATGATTGTCGTGGAGAGCAACACGTCATAGTCGTGATTCACAAAATCGAAGATGATATTCTCCAGTTCATCAGGTTTCATCTGTCCATGACCGATGGCAACCCTCGCCTCCGGGATATAGAGATGTATCATATCCGCTATCCGCTGCAGGTCGTTGATACGAGGAGTGACGAAATACACCTGTCCGTTGCGGGACAGTTCAAACTGGATGGCATCAGCGATGACCTCCCCACTGAGCGTATGAATCTCCGTCTGGATGGGATAGCGGTTAGGAGGCGGTGTCTGGATGATACTCAGGTCACGGGCACCCATCAGCGAGAACTGGAGGGTACGGGGGATGGGAGTCGCAGTGAGTGTCAGGGTATCGACATTCGTCCGCATCTGACGGAGTTTCTCTTTCACGGACACCCCGAATTTCTGTTCCTCGTCGATGATGAGCAGTCCGAGGTCCTTGAACTTCACCGACTTCCCAATCAGTTTATGGGTACCGATGAGAATATCAATCTTTCCCTCCGCCAAGTCGTGGAGGAGTTCCTTGGTCTGCTTAGGAGTACGGGCACGGGTCAGGTAATCCACCCGGACGGGGAAGTCCTTCAGGCGTTTACAGAACGTCCGGTAATGCTGGAAAGCAAGGACGGTGGTAGGTACCAGCACCGCCACCTGTTTAGAGTCACAAGCCGCCTTAAAAGCAGCCCGTACAGCAATCTCCGTCTTGCCGAAGCCTACATCCCCACATACCAGGCGGTCCATGGGGCGAGCCTGTTCCATATCCCCCTTCACCTCATTGGTCGTCTTCAACTGGTCAGGAGTGTCCTCATAGAGGAACGATGCCTCCAGCTCATGTTGCAGGTAGCTGTCAGCACTAAACGCAAAGCCTTTCTCCCGTTTGCGTGCCGCATACAGTTTGATGAGGTCACGGGCGATATCCTTCAGTTTGTTCTTCGTCCGTTCCTTCATCCGTTCCCACTGTCCAGTACCCAGCTGTGAGAGGCGAGGCGGTTCCCCATTATCCTGCGCCTTGTACTTGCTCACCTTATAAAGAGAATGGATAGAGACATAGATGGCTCCCCCACCCTGGTAGATGATTTTGATCATCTCCTGGTATTTGACCCTCTCCGACTGAATCGGCATTCTCACCAGTCCCCCAAACTTACCGATGCCATGGTCGACATGGACGATATAGTCACCCATCTCAAACTGTTGGAGTTCCTTAAGGGTGAGTGCCACCTTTCCGTTCCGTGCCTTGTCGGAACGGAGGCTATAGCGGTGATAACGGTCGAATATCTCATGGTCGGTGAAGACACAGAGCTGTTGGTCGTGATCGATAAAGCCCGCATGAAGGGAAGTGCTTATATAGTTGAGAGTTGAGAGTTTAGAGTTGAGAGTGGAGAGTTGAGAGTTGAGAGTGGAGGGGTGAGAGGTGAGAGGTGAGGGGTGAGAGGGAAGAGATGAGAGAATATCATGAAGGCGGTCCAGCTGTTTCTGGCTGTCCGCTAATATATATAGGTGGTAACCCTTCGCCTGATAGTCGGCAAGCGACTGGCGGAGGAGGTCGAAATTCTTATGGTACAGAGGTTGCGGAGCCGTATGGAACGACAGGGTGACCTCCGGTGTTTGGGAGGGATGACTGCCAAACTCCACCTGACGGAAGGAGGTCATCGTCTTCTGCCACTCATCACCACTCATCACCTGTACGTCCTCCGGATTCGTCTCCTGACAGATATGGTCTATCGTGTCATGGATATAAGAGAAGTCCTTGGCAAAGACGAACGACCCGGTGGGGAGGTAATGGAGGATGGAGCGTGAAGCGGTGGATGATGGCTGCGACTGGGTCGCAGCAGAGGAGACGAGGGTGACCTCGCTGCGCTGGTCACGGGAGAGCTGGTCGTCGACCTCGAAGGTGCGGATGGAGTCGACATCATCACCGAAGAAGTCGAGACGGAAGGGATACTCACTGCTGTAACTATAGACATCGAGGATAGACCCACGCTGTGCAAACTGTCCCGGTTCGTAGACGTAGTCCACCTCATGCAAACCCATGTCACGGAGTTGTCTCACCAGTCCATCAACGGCTATGGTCTGTCCCTTGCGCAGCACCAAGGTCTGTGCCTTTAGCTGCTCTGCGGAAACGACTTGCTCAGCAAGGGCTTCCGGGTGTGTGACGATGAGTGATGACGCGGACTCAGAGGCGAGGGAGGTGAGTACCTCGGTACGGAGGATCTCATTGGCAGCGTCACGCTGTGCATATTTGATGGCACGACGGAAGGAGGAGGGGAAGAACAGCACCTGTCCGTCTCCCAGCACCTGTTTGAGGTCCTGATAGAAATAGCCTGCCTCTTCCTCATCATTGAGGATGATGAGTGAATGGGCTTTAGATTGTCGAGCGATGACAGCAGAGAGCAGAAGGGGTGCGGAGGAGGCAACGAGTCCGTCGAGGAAAATCGTTTTCACCGACTTTTCCCCTATCGTTTTCCGCAGGGTTTCCACCTGGGGAGCCTGCCCGTACAACTGTACTAAATCCTGAATGGTCATATTTGCGGGTGCAAAGATACAAAAAATCCAAATAAAATTTGCTTCTTTGCTCACTTATTCGTATCTTTGTCGGCAATTATGAAAGAAAGTGATAGTATCGTCATTATTCCGACGTATAACGAAAAGGAGAATATCGAGAAGATCATCCGAGCCATTTTCGCCTTGGAGAAAAGCTTCCATATCCTCGTGGTAGATGATGGGTCGCCCGACGGGACTGCTTCCATCGTCAAAGGACTCATGGAGACGGAATTTGCCAACCAGCTGTTTATCCTCGAACGGAGTGGGAAACAAGGGCTGGGCACCGCCTATATCGCAGGTTTCAAATGGGCTCTGGCACATCCTTACGACTATATCTTTGAGATGGATGCAGACTTCAGTCACGACCCCAATGACCTGCCCCGCCTTTATGCTGCCTGTGCAGAGGAGGGCAACGACCTTGCCATCGGCAGTCGTTATGTGAGTGGTGTGAATGTTGTCAACTGGCCGATGGGCAGAGTACTGATGAGTTATTTCGCCTCGAAATACGTACGGTTTGTCACAGGCTTTAAGGTGCATGACACCACCGCCGGGTTTAAGTGCTACAAACGCCGAGTGCTGGAGACCATCGAACTTGACAAGATCCGTTTCAAGGGCTATGCCTTCCAGATAGAGATGAAATTCACCGCCTATAAGATCGGTTTCAAGATCAAGGAAGTACCTGTCATCTTCGTCAACCGCAAGGAGGGTACCTCTAAGATGTCAGGTGGCATCTTCGGCGAGGCGTTCTTCGGTGTCATGCGATTACGGTGGGACGGATGGACGAGGAAATATCCGAAAATTGAGAGTTGAGAGTGGAGAGTTGAGAGTGGAGAGTTGAGAGTGGTGAAAATATTATATAGGATTTATCAAATATTTATTGCAGTACCTGTGACCATTCTGATGACCATCTGGACTGCGTTGGTGGTAGGGATAGGCTGTACCATCGGGGATGGACATTACTGGGGTTATTATCCGGGACGCTGGTGGGCACGAGTCATTACCAAGGTTTTTCTCCTTCCCGTGAAGGTGGAAGGGGGCGAGGACCTGCCGAAAGACGAGTCGTTTGTCTTTGTGGCAAACCACCAAGGTGCTTTCGACATCTTCCTGATATACGGTTATCTGGGCAGGAATTTCAAATGGATGATGAAATACCAGTTGAAGAAGATTCCCTTTGTAGGCTATGCCTGTAAGAAGTCACACCAGATATTCGTAGACCGTCGTGGAACGGCGAAAGTACGTGCGATGTACAAGACGGTACGCCATACACTGGAGACAGGTAATTGCAGTGTGGTGGTGTTCCCGGAGGGTTCCCGCAGCTTTACGGGACACATGGGTGTCTTCAAGAAAGGAGCCTTTACCCTTGCCGATGAGTTGCAGTTGCCGGTTGTCCCCATGACCATCAACGGGTCGTTTGACGTGATGCCCCGTTTCCGTGACTGGCATTTCGTCAACTGGCATCCCTTAACGCTTACCATTCATACTCCTATCTATCCTCAGTCACAAGGACCGGAGAATGTCCAGTCGACACTGCAACAATCTTACGATGCCATCATGCAGTCACTGACTCCTGAATACCAAGGATTTGTAGAGAACCCCGATCAGTGTTGAGAGTGGAGAGTTGAGAGTGGAGAGTTTAGAGTTTAGAGTCAGTCCTTTAGTTTAGAGTTTAGAGTTTAGAGACTAGAGACTATTCTTTACGAAGGGTGATGACGACAATCTCACCCGGAAGTCCCAGACGGAAAGGGATGAGGGCTCCAAGACCCGTAGAGACAAAGAGAGCGCGAGACCCTTCGTAAGCCCATCCTTCATAGACATCATAGCTTAAGGCTGCCGGGGAATATCCGAAAATATCAGCCTGTCCCCCATGTGTATGACCACTTAGCGTCAACTGTGCCTGACACTCCTTGAGGATTTTCTCACGCCATGCCGTAGGGTCATGCTGAAGCATGATGATGAAAGGATGGTGAGAGGTGAGTCCGGCAAGTGTTTTTGCGACATCACCCCGACGGGGCATACGCTTCACTGTTCCCCAGTTCTCCATTCCGGCAATGACGATAGAGTCGCTATCCCGACGGATGACACGATGCTCATTCATCAGGAGAGTCCATCCTGCCTGACGCTCCAAAGCCTGTGTCCTCCTGTTATTCGCCTCTTTCTCCAGTGAGTCTGCCTGCAGATAGGTCGCATAGTCATGGTTGCCAAGGACGGAATATACCCCGTCGGGAGCGTTTAACCTGCTGAGTTGCGGGAGGTGCTCGACGAGTTCCTCAGGATATACATTCTGCAGGTCACCCGTAAACACAATCATATCCGGATGCAGTGCCAGCATACTGTCGACACCCCGCTGTAACATCCATTTACGCATGCCTGTCATCGTTCCGATATGTGCATCCGAGAACTGGACGATGCGGTAGCCGTCGAAAGCTGCCGGGAGGTCTTTGCTATGGTATTCCACATAACGGATGTCCAACTGCTGGTAGCCCACAAACATGCCATAGAGAGCGAAGAGCACCAGGATGAGGGAGACACATGCGCCAATCTTCTTTCCCCAACGACGAGGGAACAGGAAGCGACATAAGAAAAAGGCAATGACGGGTAATACGACAAATGCCATGATGACGAAAAAAGGTACTGCGTAACGGGCAATCATAAAGAATTGAAGGATTAAAGAATTGAAGGATTAAAGAATTGAAGGATTGAAGAATTGAAGGATTGAAGGATTGAAGGATTGAAGAATTGAAGAATTAAAGAATTGAAGGATTAAAGAATTGAAGGATTAAAGAATTGAGGTTATAAATAAGGTGAGAGGAATTTACGAAGGAGAGGGACAGGGAGTCCACGGCGACGGGCATAGTCCTGGAGCTGGTCGTCACCGATCTTCCCGATAGAGAAATAACGGGCTGCCGGATGAGCAATCATCAAGCCACTGACACTGGCATGCGGTTTCATGGCACCATTCTCTGTGAGACGGATACCAATCTGCCTGAACGGCAGGAGTCCGTCAAGGAGGAAGTTCAGACTGGCATCCGGCAGGGAGGGATAACCCACGGCGGGACGAATGCCCTGGAATGTCTCAGCATGGAGTTCTTCCATCGTCAGGTGCTCATCAGGAGCATAGCCCCAGATGGTACGGCGTACCTCCTCATGGAGTTTCTCGGCTGCTGCCTCAGCAAGACGGTCGGCAAGCAGCTGCACCTGCATCTTCTGATAAGGGTCGTTGTCGAAATCAGTCTCCATCCCCCAGTCGACAGTAGTAGCGAAAATACCGATATGGTCGTGCTGCGGATGGATGAAGTCTGCAAGGCAGAGACAGTCGCCGTGTTGCTGACGGAGGAATGGGCAGCGACAAGGTCGCTGCATACCCGACGATGAGAGGATGACATCATCACCCTCACTATGCGCTTCGAAGAGATGGAAGAGGGCATGGGCACGGTAATGCGTGTCAAGATGCCGGAGCACCTGCTCCGCCTCTGCCCTACTCTCTTGCTGCTGTTCCGGTTCCCTCAACTGCCAGGCATGGTAATAATACGCCCAATTGATATAGGGTTGCAGGTCGTGGAGCGCATAGGTTATCTTCATCTGAAGGCAACCTCCTCTCCGATATAGTCCGTATCAACCTTGCCGTCCACATAGACGGTATGCCCATTACAGAGGGTCCGTTCCACCCGCCACAGGAAGGTATGCCCCTCCATCGGGCTCCATCCGCATTTGCTCTGTATACAAGCCGGAGTGACTGTCCATCCCGTATTGGGACGAACCATCACTAAGTCTGCCCGATAGCCGGGACGGATAAAGCCCCGTTGGCGTACCTCAAAGAGTTGTGCCGGATGATGGCACATCAGTTCTACGAGCCGCTCGAGAGAGAGCACCCCTTGGTCGACCAGTTCGAGCATGGTGACCAGTGAGAACTGAATCATCGGCATACCACTGGCAGCCTTTGCACATCCCCCTTCTTTCTGTGAGAGGAGATGCGGAGCATGGTCGGTGCCTATCACCGTGATGCGACCGTCATTCAGAGCCTGTTGTAATGCCTCCCTGTCACGTTCTGACTTGATGGCGGGATTACATTTGATGCGGGTACCCAGGCGGTTGTAGTCACGGTCTGAGAAATAAAGGTGACTGGGAGTGACCTCTACGGAGAGTGGAGAGTGGAGACTTGAGAGTTGAGAGTTGAAAGTGGAGAGTGGAGAGTTGAAGAGCTCCAACTCCCTTGCTGTAGTGAGATGGGCGACATGGAGCCGGGTATGATATTTCCGGGCAAGTTCCACAGCCAGTCTGGTACTCTCATAGCAAGCCTCAGCACTACGGATCTCGGGATGATGGACCACTGTGGGGTCGTCACCATATTTCGCCTTAGCGGCTTCCATATTGCGGTTGATGAGGGTAGTATCCTCACAGTGAGCCATCAGGGGCAAGGGTGTTGTACGGAAGATACGCTCCAGTGTTTCCCTGCGGTCTACCAGCATATTACCCGTAGAAGAGCCCATGAAGAGTTTGATGCCCGGGATACGGTGGATGTCCAGTTGGGAGAAAGTCTCCGTGTTATCATTCGTCGCCCCATAGAAAAAGCTGTAGTTGACATGACTCTTCTGTCGTGCCAGGGAGAATTTCTGCTCCAATGCCTCCAGAGTGGTTGTCTGAGGATTGGTATTCGGCATATCGAAGAATGTGGTGACACCTCCTGCTGCCGCTGCCCTGCTCTCTGTGTCTATGTCCGCCTTCTCGGTAAGACCAGGTTCACGGAAATGGACATGGTCGTCAATGATGCCAGGGAGGATATAACAACCTTTCGCATCAATGACTTCGTCATCGGGAGTTATAGTATCCTTAGGAGCTATAGTGCCAATAGGGACTATAGCGGTAATAGTACCATCCTCAATGATTATCGTACCATCGAAGGTACGACCCTCATTCACTATCGTTCCACCTTCGATGATTGTCCGCATAGGCTATTCTTTTTCTACCCCACTCATCCGTTTCTCGTTTTCCTGAGCCGTCTGGTAATAATCCTTGACGTAGGGGTCATCCTTGAATTTCTGTGTTGCCTTCGACATAATATCCTCTATCTGAGGAGTCAGGATAGGATAACGATACTGGCTGGTGATCATCATGAAGACACCCGGTCCCAGGACGTTATCGAAATTCGCCTCGATAAACTTCATCACGAGATGGTCCTCCTCCTGTGCTATTCTCGCTGCCTCAGCAGAAAGCTGGCTGTCGATGGTACCCTCGTCCAGTCCCTCCAGCAGCATCTGGCTCTGTTTGTGGGAGAGCTCATTCATCTGGTTGGTCAACTGGTTATGCTTATCAATAAACTTATACAGCGAGTCATTCATCGGAGTTCCCCCTACCATCTGTCGGGCTGGATCAATCTTCACGACAATCTCACCTTTCTCCAAGACGACAGGCATGATACTCTCATCGTCCATATAAAGACTTGCCATGCGTATGGTGTCAAGCAGTCCCGTGAAATGGAACTCCCCATGGACGACCTCACAGGAGTCTATATTCTTGAATTCGTTATTTTTGATAGCCTTGAGATAGAGTTTGTTGCCATCTAGTGCCGACACAGAGGAAGAACCCTCCACGTTATAAGTGCTGGCACATGACGCGAAGAATGCAACGATGACAGACAAAAAAAGAACCTTCTTCATAGATGTTTCATTCATTTGTGATACAAAGATACGACGATGGTTTGAAATGAAGAAAAATATTTGCGCAATTTAATATATTTGTGCAAATATTTAGCATTTTTAGCCTACTTACCCTCTTTTTCCAATTCATGAGCGATACGATGACTGGTATATAGCTGGAGAATGGCTGCCACCAAGAGAAGGATAATCCAGTTGTTGTGCACATATTTAATATATAACAGGAAATCCAGTCCCAGGAAATTCGCCTGATTGGCAAACATCATAAGGGCTGCCAACAGGAAGAGGACATCACTGATGAGCATGATACGGCGAAGGCGACGGATGGTGATATTCTTTCCTTCGTAGGTCTGACGCATCTGAATAGCAGCAAACAACAGGGCACCGGGGGCAAAGACATAGGGTGCCCATGACTGGAGAAAGATACTCGCTCCGGAGCCTATCACCATCAACAAACCACCTGACAGTAACAGGAGGGTCTCCAACTTACTCAGCTGTCTCATGGGATTCTGCTGTCTGGGATTGTTCGTTACTGAAGACAAAAATATCCTCATCGTCTTCCTTCATAAAATACCGCTCACGGGCAATCTTCTCTATCGCCTTAGGATTGGAGTCGAGCATCTTAATCTGCTTACGGTCACGGTTATACTGCTCGGTATGCCGCTGGATCTCGTCTTGCAGTTCACCAATCTTCTGCTGGTTCTTGAAATGATGCCAGACACTGTTGTCATCCACGAAACCGATAAATACCACAGCTAACAGGGTCACCAGGGCATATTTCAGCCATGGTGAGCGGTATAGTCTCTCTGTTATTTTCTTCAGTCGCTTCATATTTTCTGCAAAATTACGAATTTATTTCTAATTTTTTCGTAATTTTGCAAGAAATTTGTGTAAGACATGGAAGAATATATCGTATCAGCGCGGAAATACCGTCCTACGACCTTCGATACGGTAGTAGGACAGCAGGCACTGACCACGACGCTGAAAAATGCAGTGAAGAACGGGAAGCTGGCTCACGCCTACCTGTTCTGTGGTCCCCGAGGGGTGGGAAAGACCACCTGTGCCCGTATTTTTGCCAAGGCAATCAACTGTATGTCACCTACCGAAGAGGGGGAGGCGTGCGGACATTGTGAGAGTTGTCAGGCTTTCAACGAGCAACGGTCGTTCAACATCTTTGAGCTGGATGCTGCCTCCAACAACTCGGTGGAGCATATCAAGACGCTGATGGAACAGACCCGCATACCTCCGCAGGTAGGGAAATATAAGGTCTTTATCATTGACGAGGTACACATGTTGTCCACTGCGGCTTTCAATGCTTTCCTGAAGACCCTGGAGGAGCCCCCTGCACATGTCATTTTCATCCTTGCCACGACAGAGAAGCACAAGATACTGCCCACCATCCTGAGCCGTTGTCAGATTTACGACTTCGAGCGGATGACGGTACGTAACACCATCGACCACCTGAAAACGGTGGCAGAGAAAGAGGGTATCCAGTATGAGGAGCAGGCACTTGCCGTCATTGCGGAGAAAGCTGACGGCGGTATGCGTGATGCCTTGAGTATCTTCGACCAGGCTGCCTCTTTCTGCCAGGGGAACATCACGTACCAGAAAGTGATAGAGGACCTGAACGTGCTGGACGCTGAATACTATTTCAAGATCACTGACCTTTCCGTGGAGAATAAGGTGAGTGACATCATGGTGCTGCTGAACCAGATTATCAACAAGGGATTCGACGGAGGACTGCTGATTGGAGGACTTGCCAAACACGTACGTAACGTGCTGATGGCAAAAGACCCACAGACACTGCCCCTGCTGGAGGTCAGCGACCAACAGCGGGAGAGATACCAGCAACAGGCGCAGAAATGTGAGACCCGCTTCCTGTATGATGCCCTGCGACTGATGAACCAGTGTGACATCAACTACCGCCAGTCATCTAACAAGCGGCTGCTGGTAGAGCTGACACTCATCGAGATAGCACAACTGACTCAGCCCGACGAGGGGGCTGGCAGTGGGCGTAAGCCCAGAAGATTAAAATCCCTGTTTAAGCATTTGACTCAACAGTCTCAGCCAAGGAAAGCAGCCCCACAGGTAGCTGCGGCTGGGAGTGGAGAGGCTGGTAGGACTAGCAGTCCTAGTAATCCTAGTTCCACTGGTGGTCCTAAGGAGACGGTGTCCCCTTTGAAGAAATCAGTAGGTTTCTCTTGGAACAAACTGCGGGAGAAGAGCACGGTGAAGAGCAAGATGCAGATCATACCGGGCTCTCTGTCGCCTAACGACCCTAATTCTGTCATTAAAGTAGAGTATCTGGACTTCTCCCAGCAGGACTTGGAGTTCCAGTGGATGATGATGTGTAACCGTATGCCCCAGAGTCTGAGTGGCATCGCTACCCGCATGAAGAACATGAACCCTGTCATCAAGGAATTCCCGCAGGTAGAGGTGGTGGTGGACAACCAACTGGCGCTGGACCAGATGACGGAGATAAAGGGCAGCATCCTCAGCACTTTGCGTATCTATCTCCATAACAGTGGCATCACCCTTGACATGAGGATTGCGGAACAGAAAGAGCGGAAGCGTATCCTCACCCGCCGGGAGCAGTTTGAGCTGATGGAAAAAGAATATCCCGCAGTAGCGAAACTGCGGGACCTCCTTGATCTTGAATTAGCGTAATAGTATCTTATTATATCAACGTCATTCCTAACTTCTTACACTCCTTACGCATGTCGTCAGGCCAGATAGAAGCCTGTATCTCACCGATATGCCCTTTATGCAGGAGTACCATACAGAGACGGCTCTGACCAATACCACCACCAATACTCAGGGGCAGCTCGTCATGGAGCAGTTTCTGGTGGAAATACAATGTCTCACGCTCCTCCTTACCCTCCAGTTGCAACTGGCGGAGCAACGACTCCTTGTCAACACGGATACCCATGGAGGAAAGTTCGAAGGAACGTCCTAATACCGGATACCAGATAAGGATATCACCATTCAGTCCTGCCAAGCCATTCTCACCCACCGTTGACCAGTCATCATAGTCGGGTGCACGACCGTCGTGCTTCTCACCATTCGAGAGCTTGCCACCGATGCCAATGATGAACACGGCACCATACGCCTCACAGATAGCATCCTCACGCTCCTTAGGTGTCTTATCGGGATACATCTTCAACAATTCCTCCGCATGGATGAAGGTGATCTTCTCCGGCAGGAAAGGCTTGATCTGCGGATACGTCTCACAGGTCAGATATTCCGTACGGCGGATGGCAGCATAGATACGCTCCACCACATTCTTCAGATAGGCAACGGTACGCTGCTCTTTGGTGATGACTGCCTCCCAGTCCCACTGGTCGACATACAAAGAGTGAAGGTTATCCAGTTCCTCATCCGCACGAATGGCATTCATATCCGTATAGATGCCATAGCCCGGCTCTATCTGATACTCTGCCAACGAGAGCCTTTTCCACTTTGCCAGCGAGTGGACGACCTCCGCCTGGGCATCCCCCAAGTCCTTGATGGGAAAGGACACTGCACGCTCCACCCCATTCAGGTCATCATTGATACCCAGACCTTTAAGTACGAACAAAGGTGCTGTGACACGACGTAAACGCAGTTCCGTCGAGATATTTTGCTGGAAGAACTCCTTAATCAATTTAATGCCCTGCTCTGTCTGTTTCATGTCAAGCAGGGGCTGATAGTCGATGGGTTTTATCAGTTGACTCATATTCTATATGTGTTATTTTGCGAGTGCAAAGGTACTACTTTTAAACTAATTCGCAAGGAAAATACCGAAATATTTTGCAAAATGACACGAAAATAAATTATTTTCTTTCATTTTGCACCACCTTGTATAATATTAAAAGATTATAAAACTCCATCCACTAAACGCAAAACTCTAAACTTTTTATTACCTTTGCAAGCCGTTAGGTCCCGTAGCTTAGCTGAATAGAGCGTCAGATTCCGGTTCTGAAGGTCTTGGGTTTGAATCCCAACGGGATCACGAAAGATTAAAAGGTTTCAAAGAGAAAAGCTTACTTTTAACTCTTTGGAGCCTTTTAAAATTTTGTAGGATGGCAGGCGCCAGCCTACAGGGATATACAATCCCAACGGGATCACTATCAACTCCATCCATGATGTCTCTTTACATTTAGTGACACCTTAAAGAAAACTAAAACCGAAGTATATACTCGTCCTCTTCCTTGAAGGCATTGCAGCGTTCCATGTAGTCGCGCATCTGCTCGAAGTTGTCTCCCCGCAGGTTAAAGCTGAATAGACGGACACGCTGGATGGCATTGATGAGTTTCTCAGGGTTGTCCTTCCTGGTTAGTTGACGCAATGCACTGAGGTAATCAGTGCGGAAAACGGTTGGGATGATGATTTTCGACTGTCCTGCAGCAGTTAACTCTGCGTTCATCATGATACGGGATACACGTCCGTTGCCGTCAGAAAACGGGTGAACCTCGCTAATCATAAAGAGCATGAAAAGAGCGCGAGCAAAGGGATGGCGCAAAACACTATAAATCTCAAAACCTTTCTTGAGAGTGCCACGTACCTGTTGGTAATCTACAAAATGTGTCTCTCCTGCACGGTTGTTCTGTGTTTTGAACATGCCGGGATTGGCCTCTGGACGGGCGGACATCATAATGCGATGACGATGCTGGAGAATCTCAATCAGATGATCTGGAGAGGTGGGCGTGACAGCCATCTCTTTGCGATTAGAAACGATGTAGTATGTACCAAGCACGTCGTGGCTGTCAGCATTTCTGGCTGGCATGGGAGTACGGGTCTCGATAATCTTGCGGGCATCGTCCACCTCGAACTCTGTTCCTTCGATATAGTTGGAGAAATAACTTTCAAAGAAAGCAAAGTTATTATAGGCAGCATCCGTCTCGTTTGGCTCTGTGAAATTCTCGAACTCACGCTCGTTGAGTGCAGCCATCAGAATGCTGAAAAGCTTCAGTCGTTGACTGTCGAACGGTTCCCCCAATGCACGGGCTTCAGCAACCGAGGAAGTAAGAATCTTCGAGGGCTTAGTGGAAAGGATGGCCCCAATGATGGAATCCAGTTTCTTGAACTCATCAGACATATCGAGTTGTCTGGCTATCTCGCGAGCTGTGTCTCGCAACTTGTTCAATTCATCTTCACCGTTGGTCTGCAAAACTTTATCCAATTTTTCTTCGATAACATCCTGTGGTAGACACTTGGAAACACCATCGCGGCTATAGCCGGTCTGAAGATTTTCAAGATAGGCCCTGGCACTGGAAGACATGTGCAGACCTCCCATGAAAGGATAATCCCCTGATAATGCCTTATGACCTTCTAACAGGTGAACGGTAATACCGGGCAATGATATCTTTTTCGTATAGCCGTAAGTAAGATATATGTGTCCGTCACTTGTGGGACGACATTCGAAAGCACTGCGATGACTCATGACGGCATCGGGGAACAGCTCTCCAAGGATGAAAAAGAGATTCCTGCGGATGATATTCTCCGGAGTGTCGTTGAGATTTGTGGTGTAAATCTTCGCGGCAATCTTGATAAGACGCCCTTCCTTCTTCATTTTTGAAATGAAGTTGTTGGTGGTCTTGTCAGAAGAAGCCATAACGACTTCGTGGTTCAATAGGGCATTTTTTTCCATAAATCAGTGCTTTGATGGTGCAAAGGTAGTATTTTTATCTAGAAAAGTGAAGATTTTATGGAAAATTTTCCAAATTGAAAAAGTACAACCTTCCAAATTTGTGCTCATTCGAAGCACTCTCACTCGAAAAAGTCCATAATTATTTTGGCTTTTTGCTCACTTTCTCGTACCTTTGCAACCGACAAGAGAGTATTAACAATGCCGAATCGGCGCAAAATCGGCGCAAATGCGTTTTTGAGGAATGCCGAAGATGCCCATAAACAAAGGGATACTCAAAGAAATTGAATGACAGATTCCGGTTCTGAAGGTCTTGGGTTTGAATCCCAACGGGATCACGAAAGATTAAAAGGTTTCAAAGAGAAAAGCTTGCTTTTAACTCTTTGGAGCCTTTTAAGATTTTGTAGGATGGCAGGCGCCAGCCTACAGGGATATGCAATCCCAACGGGATCACGAAAGATTGAAAGGTTTCAAAGAGAAAAGCTTACTTTTAACTCTTTGGAGCCTTTTTTCAAGTCAATTGGAGCCTCCATTTGATTTGCGATGCCTCGGTGGAAAATCTTTATGAGGAAACGGCAACGACTAACCGATGATGGTCTGCGCCCATATTGGAATGTCTTCAGTATATCGTTTGAATAGTTTTCCGTCCGTCATGCGAAAGATTAGACGGACCTCAGTTCCATTGACACTTCAGGTCTAAGGCCTTCTCTTGCTGCAGGAAGGAGGATACCTTGTCCATCAGCCGTTCGAAGTTCCAGTACTTCTGGTAACCCATGAGTCGTGCCAACTTACGTGAGTTCCACCACTCACGACCTTCACCATCCGTCTCTTTGATAGCCTCAAATGGCGACTGCATCTCTTCCGGTGAGAACATCTCTATTTCGTTTGTATTGTCCATATCGTTTGCAAAGTTAATCTCATTATTTAGAGAGAGGTTCACAATATGTTTTATTTACTACCCGATCCCTCATTAGTTTCATATCAGTGAAGTTTTGGCTAATATTCTGCACATCTGAATCTTCATATTTGGTATTGAGACCATGTGCCAAGTCGAAGCCGTTGCCTATAAGTACTATCCTATTCATTACTCGTCTTTATTTGGTTCTTCGAGAGATTCGGCAGCCATACTTAACTGTTCAGATTGCATCGACACTTCTTTAGCCTTTGAGAGAACAGCCTCCCTAACCATCGGAGTATATGCTTCAATGATGTGGCGCCAGTCATTGAGTAACATATTTGGATAACGTTCACCATAGAGTTCGATAACCTCGCGTTGCAATTCACCATCGCTAATAGAAATATCCATATGCAGACGATTGAAGATGAGGTTGCGTACATCTTGGTCATCCTCAACGTTCTCGAGTCGATGAAGCATAGCAGGTGTCTCTACTTCGGAATCATCTTCTTGCTCGTATTTCTTGAAGTTTTCTGCCTGTTCAAAGATTTCCTTGAACACTTCATCCTGAGGAACTGGCGGATAACCATGCTCTGCCAATATCAGAATCAAGTCCATCTGCAGTTCCGCTTTGATGTCAGAACGGTTTGCCCAGTCAGTATATTTCGACTTGTCATCCACCATCTTCTTCACAGCAGCTGCCAGCGTCAGCAGTTTATCTTCGGGATATTCAAAGCCAAACTTATGAGCTATCTCTTTCAAAATATCGTAGAAAGCCTTTTCCTCATAGGTGATGCCTAAATCCTTGAACGACTTTTTTTCTTTGTTTACCTCTTTCAATAGTTCTGCCATCTGCTTGGCAACCTCATTGAGCACCTCTTCGGCAAACACGGCATTGTCGCTACGGTCGTTATATCGCTGCACCAACGCATTCAGGCGCTTTGTGAAATCCACGCCCTTCATCTTATTGACTTTCTTGAAGTCGGTAATAACTGTCCGAAGCAGCTTCTCCATCAGTTTCACCTTCGTATTAGGCAACTTCAGCTTCTCCAGCCTCGTCATATAGTCTTCACTCAGCAAGTCCAGGTCCTTTGTATTCGCATTCACCTGAGCCACTTCTTCCACTCCGTCCGACTGCAAGGCTTCTGCTATCATCTGGCTCACCTTGCGGTTCATCTGCGAGGCATCGGGAGCATCTCCTTTTGTCAGTTTGTAGATGATAGACCGTACACCTGTAAAGAAATGTATGTCCTCACGATCCTTATCGCTGATAGCCTCATGATTGGAACAGAGGTTGAAGGCAGACTTCAGTTTCTTGGCATGACCCATAAACAGGTTTTGCGATTTCTCCGTAACCTGTACGAACTCTGCCGCATGTTTCAGGCATTCCAACTGTTCCAGCGGTGTTCCCGTAGAAAATTTGCTGTAATCGAAGGTATAAAACATTCTGCGCAGAATATCCAACTCGTCTTTCACCATCGTCACACTCTGTTCGATGGTTTCCACGTTGTCGCCCATGTCACCACCACCGGCATACTGTTTCAGCGCATTATTCATGTTGCTTTTAATGCCGATGTAGTCAACCACCAGTCCTTTATCCTTGCCTTCAAACACACGATTCACCCTCGAAATGGTCTGTACCAGCGTATGCTTCTGTAATGGCTTGTCAATATACATTGTGTCGAGACAAGGCACGTCAAAGCCTGTTATCCACATAGACACGACGATAGCAATCTTGAAGTTAGAGTCTGGATTCTTAAACAGCACATCAAGTGCTTTTCTGTCTTCGTCCGAACCAATCAATTCACGAAGTTTCGGATCATCATCCTTCTCACGAGTCATCACCAATCGGATGCGCTCTACTGGCGTCTGGTCTTCTGAACCAATTTTCTCTTCCCATTCAGGGCGCAAGGCAATAATATGCTTATACAGGTCGTAGGCTATCTCTCGACTGGAGCAAACGAACATTGCCTTACCGCAAACGGTACTCCCTTCCTCTATTCGCTTTTCGTAGTGCTCTATGAAATCCTTTGCCACTACAGCCAAACGGTTAGGGTCACCCAGAATCTTGTTCATCTGTGTCACCGCTTTCTTGCTTTCCTCAATCTGGTATTCATTGGCTCCCTGTTCAGCACATTGTTTATAATATGCCTCTATCTCCTCCAGTTGTTTGTGGTCAGCAAAAACCTTGGCAGCCCGTCCTTCATAAACGATGCGACGAGTGATGCCGTCAGCTACCGATTCTGTCATAGTATAGCTATCCACCACATCGCCAAACACATCTATCGTTGCATCAATAGGCGTTCCTGTGAAGCCAACGTAGGTAGCATTGGGCAACGAGTCGTGCAGGTACTTGGCAAAGCCATAGCTGCGCTTCACGCCTTTATCAGAAATGGTCACATTCTGCTCCACATTCGTCTGCGAACGGTGGGCTTCGTCGGAGATACATATTATGTTTGCTCGGTCTGAAAGCAGGTTGATATCCTCGCTGAACTT
>OCVV012847842.1_pt1 | contig 18165 bp, 15 predicted proteins | sample 1539721 | NCBI WGS metagenome assembly OCVV01 (sample SAMN02144230, study PRJEB22623) | gut metagenome | biome: sheep rumen | host: Ovis aries | place: New Zealand | reverse complement strand
CGGGCCAGCCAGGAACGAAAATATAGGAATCAACCAAAAAACTGGTTTCGTATAGGCTGTTATATAGTCTCATCGGTTGGGAAAGTATTACTTAAAGCCGCTGCAAATTGTTATACAGACGGAACTTGCAGAGATGGATGGTTCTAACTACCTAAAAATTAAAATTACAGATAATGGAACCGGGTATGATGAGATCGCGCTGGGACAGCTGAATCGTAAAGCGAGCGCAACTTATGAACAGTATCATGTCGGTATTTCGAACTTAAAGCGTCGTATGCAGCTCCTTTATCAGGAAGAATGCATGATCAGCTTCTTTAACGGTCAGAATGGCGGTGCAATGGTTCTGATTTATTTACCGATTCGGAGATTGGAGTCAGAAGAATGAATTTACTGGTTATTGATGATCAGACTTCCGTATTGGAAGGTATCAGCAGTGGTGTACACTTTGATCTTCTCGGATTTGATGAAGTCTTTTACGCTGACAGCGCGGAAAAAGCAAGAGAAATTCTGAGAGAGCATCCTGTGGAAATTATGCTGAGCGATATTGAGATGCCGGGGGAGAACGGTCTTTCGCTGAACCGGTGGACACAGGAAAATTATCCCGATATTCTTCGAATTCTGCTGACTTCTCATGCGGAGTTTTCATATGCACAGGAGAGCATTCGCCTCGGATGTTTTGATTACATCCTTCAGCCGGCACCTTTTGATGAAATTGAAAGCGTGCTTCGTCGTGCCATCGACCAAATCAACAAGAACCATGTGCAGCGCCGCCTGGAGCGCAAGGGACAGCTGTATGAGGCGTATGAGCCGGATATGATGGAACGTATCATTCTGAATATCTATTCGCCGAATTCCAAAACAGTGGATACTTCGATCAAGGCACTTCAGGATGGCGGTTTTAAAATTTCAAAAGAAGAAATCGTGAGCTTTTCAATTCTGGATGTCTATTCTTATGTGGATCGGTCCAACCAAAATTATGACGATATGGCAGTTCGAAGGGCAATCCTGAAATCCCTCGATGCGGTAGAACCGGCACTTCGTCCCTGTACGCTGATTTCGGAGAACCGGAATCATATGTTTACGATTCTGATAACCGGTGCCGCAGAGCTCCTGGTTGGACATCTGAAAGAAATATTCGGTGAGATCTATCTGGAAATATGTTCAAAACTGGGATTGGAAGCAGGTCTGTATGTTAGCAGCGTCGGACCGCTGGCGCAGATTCGTTCGATTGGTGGTCATACTTTACAGTGCATCCAAAACAATGTCACCCGGACGCCCGGCGTATATTTTGTTGATGGAAGTGAAGACAGGGAATCGGTTACGCTGAATCTTGAGGAGAATCTTAACCGATGGAAGCGTATGCTGGAGAATCAGAGTTTTGATGCTTTAAGAGAAAGTATTTTTTCCTATGTGGATATCAAAGCTTCGATGAAACAGCTGAGTTTTAACAATCTGTGTGAACTTCACCAGAAACTGACGCAGCTGATCTTCACATATGCGTATGCGCAGCACACGGATATTATGACACTGTTCCGGGGGGATTATACATATAACGAATTTATGGATGCCTTCGAAAGCGTAGATGCGATGAAAAGGGCAGTGCAGCATATCCTGACAGCGCTGATGCAGCAGACGATGGAAGAATCGGATCTTGATGATGTTGATCGCGTGAAGCAGTATATTATGGAGAATATATCCCATAACATCATGGTGCGCGATGTCGCGGAATATGTTCATCGCAGCCCGGAGTACTTTACGAAAGTCTTCAAGGATGCTGTCGGAATGAGTCTCAAAGCTTATATTACCCAGATGAAGATCAATGTTGCCAAGGATATGCTGGCTTCGCCGAATATCCCTGTCAGCCTGGTTGCAATGGAAACAGGCTACGATAACTTCTCTCATTTCACACAGGTGTTTAAGAAGTATGAAAACATCACTCCGACAGAATATCGCAAGAAGATACTATCCGAAACCTGACGTTACATATCGTATGCGGGAAGGAGTTCTGTGGTTGCGCCGGCAGGAATCTCTTTACACTGACCGGTGAACATACTGCCGATCCAAACGGAACGTGAAGAAGGGTTATACACGATATCACCGTCCACAGAGTAGATCAGTCTGCGATAAGCGCGGATGTAGTCCGCAATATCCTGATTGGTTGCATACCAGACATCGTCGCGATTTCCGACTTTTTCAAAGAGTTCGGTGATGACATTCCAATGATCGAATTGGTCGAACTCGTAAGCGTGTCCCCACAGATAGAAGAGTTTTGCGGGTGAATAGAACGAAAACTCCGGTGCATCGGAGAGAAAACGGTCCGCGATGGAAAGAAGTTCCGGATCGTCGTGATGACAGGTCGGATCCCAGCGAAGGAGATCCTGCGGAATTTCAAATTTCTTTGTGGAAGTAATGGTACGGCCGTAGAGCATTCCGCATGCCTTCATAGCGGAGATTACATTTTCTTCCGCAACACCAAAAGCATACGCGTATCCCTCCACCGGGTGACGCAGAAGGCGTTCAAGTTCCCGGCGGCTGTCGAGAATCTCGGCAACGCATCTTGCCTGATCGACGCCATACATTGAAGTGTGCATAAGACCGTGTGCAGCCACTTCAAAACCTTTATATTTCTCTGCGATTACATCTGCCGGCCATTTGTAATGCTGTGTGGGTGTTTCGGAAAATGCCAGCATATTTTGTCGACCGAAGAGACCTGGATTCAGGTTAAAGGTACCGGTGATGCCATTGTTTTTTGCGATTTCCATCAGTCGGGCATCTTGTTCGATGCCGTCGTCATAACTGAAGGTAAATGCACGTATTTTTCCTTCCGGCCAGTAAAGCCGGTCACAGATCTGTAAGCTCATGAATAATAAGCCTCCGTTCGTAAGAAATGGAAAGAGCCACTGCCCGAAGAAGCCGGGCAGTGGCATTTTTTATGTGCAGGCAGAAGGAATCTCCTACTGCCCGATTTGCCGGTTGGATCCGGGATGAATACAGTTTCTGCTTATCAGGAACGAATTCCCTGATAAGCGAGGTCACGTACGACCGGATGAATTTCGCTGTAAACCTTCGGGAAACCGAAGATATGCTGTGCATACATGATGCTGATATTCTCTGTGGGATCAACGAGAACGAATGCACCTGCGGCACTGTCCCAGCCGAATTCGCCGAGGTTGGATTCTGCCTTGGAGGCATCCGTTAAAACACGTACACCCAGGCCGTAGGAATAACCCACTTTACCTGCATTTTCGAAGTCTTTCTGCATCTCACCTGTTGTATAAGGAGTCATAAGGAGACGGACGGTTTCTTCCTTCAGGATGCGGGCACCGTTTCTGCCGACACCGTAGTTGGCAAGGGCTTCAATGATCTTGCTGTATTCGGATACGACACCGAAGAGGCCGGCTCCGCCGCTCTCGTAATTCTTTGTAATGAAGAAATGACTGTCATATCCTTCCGGATAAGCTTTGATCTCATCGGTGAGCTGTCCTTCGGCACTGATGACACCGCTCCAGAGAGCTGCAAGATGTGTGCGTTCTTCCTCGGTCGGGTGGAATGTGATGTGTTCTGCGCAAAGCGGAAGGAAGATATTGTTCTTCAGATAGTCGCCGTAGCTCATGCCGGTAACTTTCTCAACGACACCTGCGAGAACATCGTGGCCGAGGGAGTAGCTCCAGTGTGTACGCGGCTCGTAGACGAGGGCGGTTTCACCGATTTTGGCAACGATATCCTGCGTTGATGCGGTGCTGTCCGTAGCATCACGAAGTTCAATGAGCTCCTTTGCGCAGTCATCATAAGAAAGACCTGCAGTCATGGTAAGAAGATCGATGATGCGAATCGAGTTATGTGCAAGGTGGCACGGATCTTCTGTGGTAGGCCACTTCATGGGGATGCCCATAGCGAAGGAATCAGCAACTTTGAGGTGACCAAAGGACGGGAAGAACTTTGTCACTTCATCATAGAGGGAGAGCTGACCGCGCTCAACCAGCTGCATGACAGCAGTAGCTGTGATGACTTTGGATGCGGAGTAAAGCATGTAAAGATCCTGATTGCCGACAGGCCGTGTTTTTTCGTAATCGGAGAAGCCGGCTGAGTGCCGATAGATGGTCTCATGTCCCTTTGTGATGATGACATCGCATCCGGGAACGCCGTAAGTTGTGCTGAGATTATCGAGATATTCGGTGAGTTTCTGGAAATTCATAATCTGTTACCTTTGTTTATTTTGTCTGTGATGTAAGCCAGTCGAGCATACCCATCTCGTTATGGTACGCAAGTGTCCAGCAGTTGTGATTTTCACCGTAAAGCTGACGTGTTGTAAGTCCTTCATGGCAGCCGATATCGTATTTTTTCAATTCATCGCTTGTGAAGAGTGTGAACTGCACATCGCGGCGGCCTTCCTGCCAGAGCTTCATGACGGCGCGCTGGAGCAATGCATGCCGATTCTGCTGATGATCGATATAAGCGGTTGCAAACCAGGTGGGGACGTTCGGGAGGTTTGCCGCGATCGGCCATGTGCCGCAGTTCATGGAAGGACAGAGAATCAATGCTCCTGCAAACAGATCGGGAGCGACACTTAGCATTTCCAGAGACCCGCCTCCGCCCATGCTCATGCCGGTGATATAGATACGATGAGGATCAACAGTGCCGTCTGCAATGAGTGTGCGGATCTTATCGGCAACCAGACCGAGATAGGAGCGGTTCCAGCCGCGGGATTTTTTGCCGTAATCGGGAACGGGGCTCAAGTCCAGATTGTCGAACGATTTGAAGAACTCAGGGTGTCTCAGCATTTCGGCAGTTGTGATTCCGTTGTCCGGTGCCTGCGGTGCAAATATGACCATTTCAGGATAACGCTTCCAGAGTTCGATTGCACCCATAGTGCCGATCATCTGCAGAAGATTGTCCGAACCGCATTCGCCGCCGCCGTGAAGGAAGAGGATCAGCGGTCTGGGGGAAGATGCTTCCGGTCTGTAAATGCGGTAGACAAGATTTCCATCGGTCTCTGCTTCAAATTCGTCAAGATGTTCGATATCCAGATTTGTGTCTTCATTATCGCGGCGGATCGGAATGGACTCGTTTTCAATCCGAACGATGATTTCTGTATCCTCATGAAGAACGAGACGATCGAAGGTGATTTCGGCGGTGGAATCCTGAACCGTTACGTTTGTAATTACTGTAGGAATCAGTCCGGAAATATCGGTGCCTGCATGGATTAACGTAATATTATCTTCGGTTAGATTACAGGAACGATCAAAATTCAGTGTCAGTGATTTTGCTTCAATGCCGTAGTCACCTACGACGCAATGGAAGGTTTTTCCCGGAATACGCATGACTTGTTTTGCCTTTCTGTATAAAGTGAGTGTTAAAAACTGCGTTTGGGCGCAAGGCCGAATGTATCGAGTGCATGTTGGATGGAAAGATCCCAGAATCGCCACTCATGCCTATAACCGGGGAGTGTGAATACATCGATATCGATTCCGATCTCCTTACAGTGATCTGCAAATTTCAGGAAGTTAGGATAGATGAGGGCATCATCTTCGCCGCAGGCAAAAATGAGCTGCGGAAGTTTGCCGGTTCCTGCGAGAGCATCGAGTTTTGCCCAGACATTTTCCTCACCGTTGATATAGGAATCCATGCCGCCTGCATTTTCAATCGAAATGCGGGTACGGGGATTCTCGGGATCAAGAAAAGGATTGGCGGCACCGGGGACCATTTCATCGAAGTTAACAGGTGCCGCGGACAGTGCTGCGGCTCCCGCAAAGAGTTCGGGACGGTTCACCGCGTACTTGATGCAGCCTCTGCCGCCCATGGAGAGGCCCGCAATAAAGTTATCTTCGCGCTTGTCGGAAGCAGGGAACCAGCCGTAGATCATCGGCATGAGCTCTTCTGTAAGATGGTCGTACATATTATAGCCGAGCATTGTATTCTTCCAGTTGGAGTAGTTGGAATTCAGTGCGGAAGGCATGACAACGATGATTTCGCGTTCGATGGCATAGAGTTCAATGGCGGAACGGCGGAGCCAGTCGGTGTGGTCTCCGAAGGTTCCGTGGAGAAGCCAGAGAACCGGATATTTCTTGCCGGAAAGATAGAATGATTTCGGGTCCGCGTCGAAAGGAAGATCGGGGAGAATAACGGAGATTTCAGTATTGCCGGCAAGATATTTGCTGTAGAAATTAAAATTGATGAGAGACATTTGGATGACCTCCTTACAGTCATTAAAGTGTACAGATCTTTTTGGTGTCCGGATCAACGTAAGTAACTTCATACTCTTTTGTGTTGAAGTCCGCATGCAGTGTTGTTGAGAGATCGTCCTTTGTCCAGGTCATTTCCAGGAGGCCGGGAGCGAGGTCTTCACGGACGCTGAAGTCGCCGTTAAATGCGGGATAACTGTTGCGGAAACGCATTACTTCGTACATGCGCTGCAGCATCGGCTTCTGAACCGCTTCCTCGACTTCCTCGAGAGAATAGGAGTGACGGTTAATGCTTCGGGGCTCTTCACCGCGCATGATAGCCTCTGCGTCGTTCTTGCCGGCCAGTAATCCTACATAGTAGACCTGAGGAATGCCGGGCGTATAGAACTGAACAAGGCGGGCGAGCAGATAAGCGTCATCTTCCTCGCGCAGAGCGGAATAGTAGGTGCAGGCCATCTGATACAGATGAGTTTTTCCGTCGCTCTTTTTAATGGACATCGGGAACTTCATGTAAGGCTTGAGATCTGCCGTGATATCATCGACGTCGTCACGGACGAGGTCGATTTCATCCATGTCGAGAAGGTCGACGACGTCGACTACGCCAATGCCGTCGTGGGTATCCAGCGTGGTGAACTGATTGTGAGGACAGATCTTCAGCCAGTGGATCAGACGATCCGTGCGACCGCTCTTCAAGCCGTGGAGAAGAAGCATGGGGAGTGCGAAATCATATACCCAGTAACCGTGTTCGGCTGCCTTGAGCTGCATCTTGTAGTTTTCGTGGATTTCAAGAAGAACTTCGGTACCATAGGATTCAAGCGGCTTGGAGGCAATATCGAGGACGTTCCATACATCCGGCTCAACGAAGAAGCAGTTGGTTCCGACCTTCTTTGTCGTGTAGGCGAAGGCATCAAAACGTACCAGCGGGACATGCTCGGCAATACGGGACAGGTTCTCCTTGTAGTATTTCTGTGTGGATGCGGCATAGGGATCGAGATCGATCTGTTCTTCAAAGAAGGTGTTCCAGAGAGCAACGGTTTTGCCGTCTTTGCGAATGAATTCCTTTTTGGGAACGACCGGCTTTCTGCAGTAGAGAGCCTTTCTCTGTTCTTCCGTGGGTTCTCCGCCCGGCCAGAATTTATGCCAGTCAACGAACATATCCTTGTACTCGGATTCATCGCCCTTTTCCATATAATCCCGGAACTCTCTGCTTCGGATCGATGCGTGATTCAGCATGAAATCAGCCATAAGATAGTACTTATTGCCAAGACGGTCGATATCGTCCCAAGTGCCGAGATCCGGATCGACGATATCATAATTTATGACAGCAAAACCTCTGTCACCGGAAGAAGGGAAGAAAGGAAGAATGTGCAGACCGCCGAGTTCTCCGCCGGAGAAGTGTTTGTCGAGTACATGCTCCAGATCCTTCAGATCTTTTCCGATCGTATTGCCATAGGTGATGAGCATGATTTTGTTTTCGATTTTTTTCATATGACTTTCCTTTACGTGTGAATGTTCAGATTGTACAAAAACGCACCCTGATAAACAGAACTGCGGGTATTCAGACTGAGAATACAATACCCGCAGGACACGACGTGATTGAACTTGAATATCAACCCTTTACAGAACCAACGGTAATACCTGCTACGAAGGATTTCTGGAAGAACGGATATGCGATGAGAACGGGGATAACGGCGATGACTGCCAGAGCCATTCTCATACCGGTGCTGGGGAACTGCTGTGCCATGTTGACCGCAGAAGAGTGAGACTGAAGAACCGTAATGTTGTTCATGACGGAGTTCAGGAAGTTCTGGATACCGAAGTATTGGGTGTTCTGACGGATGAAGTAAACGCCGTTGGTCCAGTTGTTCCAGTAGCCGATTGCCGTCATCAGCGAAATTGTGCCGATGATCGGGGTGGACATGGGGACAACGATTTTGGTGAGGATCGTAATTTCGCTTGCACCGTCGATCTTGCCTGCTTCGATAACTTCATCCGGAACATTACTTTGGATGTAGGTACGAACCATGATGACATAGAATGCGTTCATCAGAAGGTAAGGGATGATCATGGCGGCAAACTTATCTACGATGTGGAACACATTTGAATAGATAAGATAGGTAGGAACGAAGCCGCCGTTGAAAAGCATTGTAAAGAAAACGAAGAAGGAGAAGAATCGTCTTCCGGGGAGATACTTTCTGGAAAGCGGGTAAGCAAACATGAAAGTAATGCATACATTTGCAAGAGTACCGATGACCGTAATGACCATACTCATTACGTAGGAACGAATAATTGTCTTGTAGAGGGTTGCAAGGTATTTAAATGCCGCAAGACTGAACTCTTTCGGGAAAAGAGTGTAACCGTAGGCCTTCAGAGCTGTTTCGGAGGAGAAGGAACCCGAAATCAGAATGAAGAACGGAATGATGCAGGACAGAACGAGTAAAACCAGGAAAATGTTCATGACAACCTGGAATATTTTATTATTAGCAATCATTTTAAAATCTCCTTATCACGACTTACTTAGAAGAGTGAACTGTCTTTATCGAGCTTGGCAACCAGTGTATTGGCAACCATGATGCAGACAAAACCGAGGATGGACTGAAGGAAACCTGCAGCAGTGGCTCTTCCGATATCGTTGCGCTCCAACAGTGCGCGGAAAACATATGTATCGATTGTCTGAGTTGTGTTGAAAAGAAGACCGCTGTTCATAGGTACCTGGTAGAACAGACCGAAGTCGGAGTAGCAGATACGTCCGACCGCAATGAGGACGAGTGTGATGATCGTTGTCTTCATGCAGGGAAGAGTGATGAATTTGATCTGCTGCCAGATTGTCGCTCCGTCAACGACGGCTGCTTCATAATAAGTCTTGTCGATACCGATCAGTGTGGAGTAGTAAAGGATCGAGTTGTAACCGAAGGTCATCCATGTGTAAACAACGGTGATGATTGCCGGCCAGTAGCCTGCCTTTGCATAGAAGTTGATGGATTCAATGCCAAACAGCGGGAAGATCGACTTATTAAGGAAGCCGGTGCTGCCGGACAGGAAGGCAAATACTACGTAGCTGACGATTACTGTGGAAAGCAGGAACGGGATCAGAATGATGATCTGGGAAAGATTGCGGAACCATTTCGCACGAACGGTTTCCAGGGCAATCGCGGTGAAAAGTCCCATGAAGTTTCCGATGAAGATGAAGCCCAGGTTGTAGAGAAGGGTGTTTCTTAACATAACGAAAGCATCATTGGAACTGAAGAGATATGTGAAATTGGAAATGCCGGACCAGGGGCTCGCGAAGATACCTACGGAATAATTGACTTTTTTGAAGGCGAGGAGCAGACCTGCCATCGGCATGTAGTTATTAATGATGAGGTAGACCAGACCCGGTACCATAAGCAGGTACAAGGGGATGCATCTCTTGATCTGCTTCAGTAATTTGGCTTTTTCTGTTTTCATATTGATACTATCCCTTTCCGGCTGCATTCAGCCATAGCGCTCTTTACTATGCTGAAGATGATACCAACATATTGCACATAATCTCTATCGTAAATCAGATATTTAATGTCACATTTCTGATTCGAAAACAGAAATGTGATGCAAAGTGCACACAATATATGTAGATTTATGTCTGAAGATGAACAGTATTACAGGAAAATGACGATTCATGGCAGAAAACTGATAGAGACGTACAGCAGTACTTTGGTAAGATTTGCTACATCAAATGCAGGACAGAAAACATCATACGAAACGAGGTTTTCCTGTCTATTCCTGTCAAATATATTTTGGAGGGTAATCAAATGAAAAAGAAATTAGTCACACTGGCACTGGCTGCCAGCATGGCAGCTTCAGCACTGGTTGGCTGCGGAAGTTCCGGTTCAACCACAGCATCCGAAGCTCCTGCGGCAGACAGCACCGCAACAGCAGAAGCAACAGCAGACAACAGTGAGCTGCCTGTTGTCACAATGGAGTACCTCCTGATCGGTGATACTTCCTCTGCGGACAAGATCGAAGCGGAACTGAATAAGATTCTTGCTGAGAAAGCGCAGGCGCAGGTCAAACTTGTCGGAATTGAGTTCGCTAACCTTACAACACAGCTGAACCTCATGCTGGCCGGCGGTGACAACTCCATCGATCTCTTCAACTCCTTCTGGTACACATCCATGAGTAACCTGGTTGCAAACGGACAGGTCATTAAGCTGAATGATCTTCTGCAGTCCGACGGTCAGGATATTTTGAAGCTCTATGATGGTAAAGATGCTTACCTTGGCTGTGGCAGAGTCGGCGAAGATCAGTACGGAATTCCTTCTATTTATGCATGGAGCAGTCAGAATGAATACATCGTTCAGCAGGCAGATTCCGATGCTGCCGGTATCGACTGGTCCAAGGTTACAACCTTCAATGATATGACGGATGCAATGCTTGCAATGAAGGAAGCCAACCCGGATAAGTACTTCGTTCCCGGTTCCACTCAGCCTTACTACGTACCGAAGGATATCGACTGCCTTGGCGATACAAACAACCTGGGCGTTCTCACGGATCCTACCAACAGCACTACTGTTGAAAACTACTATGAGAGCGATTACTTCAATAATGTTCTTGATCAGGTCCAGATCTGGAAGGAAAACGACCTTATCAGCCCAGACGGACTGTCCAACAGCGATCCTAACCTTGTAAATCTGCAGAATGGTATTGCAGATGGTACTCCCGGCTATAACTGGAGCGCTGAGTCCGGTATCACATCCACAGAAGCACAGTATGTAATGGATCTCACCGGTGGCGCTATTACAGACCCCCTTGCAACCAGTGGTGATGTAACAACATATATGTGGCACATCTCCAGCTTCTGCAAAGATCCCGCAGCAGCTATGAGAGTACTGAATGTTCTTTATACAGATGTTGAAGCAGCTCAGCTTGTCGGTCAGGGTATCAAGGATGAGAACTATGTAGATAACGGTGACGGCACAATCAGCTATCCCGAAGGAAAGACACTCTTCGATTGCGGATGGGGCCCGAACGGTTCCGCACTGTGGCCCAACATTACACTGTGCACACCTTATGATTACCAGGGGGCAGCAATGTATGAAGATATGCAGAAGCAGAACGAGACAGCAGCAAAGTCTCTTGCTCTTGGTTTCGTCTTTGATTCCACTCCTGTAGCAGACCAGGTAGCAGCCTGCACACAGGTCGTAGCTCAGTACTACACTCCTCTGATGCTGGGCGAAGTTAGCAAGGATGAGGCTCTTGGCGAATTCAACCAGGCTCTGAAGGATGCAGGTATCGATGAGATCGTTGCAGAGAAGCAGAGACAGCTTGATGACTGGCTTTCACAGCAGTAATTCTTAAATGAACTCCAGTCGGGAGGAAATGGAGTGATCCACTTCCTCCCGCTTTATTTAAGGAATCGACTTTTTTTCCGGATGACGTGTTACACGCATGCCCGTCATCCGGAAAAGCAGTTGATTTGAAACGGATCGGATAAACCGAAATGACAGAACATCAAAAGACGTTAAAGAAGTGAGAATTTCCCATGGCAGACTATTTGAATGAGTTACAACGGGTTACACCCGAGAGTGTAGGTGTTTCTTCCGGTCAGGTCGAAAAACTCGTGAACGCCCTTCAGCATGAGTTCACGTCGATGAACGGCTTTATGGCAGCACGTCATGGAAAGGTATTCGCCGAAGGCTGGTGGACACCATATGACAGCACACTCGTTCATACGAATCATTCCGTTGGAAAGAGCTTTACCTGCACGGCACTTGCGGTCGCGGAAAGCGAAGGATTCCTCTCTTTCGATGAAAAGATGGTCGATATCTTCGCGGATGAGATCAGAGAAGCCGGAATCGAACCGGAACCGTTGCTGAAAGAAATCACACTTCGAGATGCCATTACCATGACAAACGGTATGGCGCATCATCCGGCGGTTACCGATGACTGGATCTGCGACTACTTCCGTACGCCGATGAAGTATCAGCCGGGAACAAGATTTATGTATAACTCCTCCGGGTCCTTCCTTCTCGGTGCGGTTGTTACGAAAAAAACCGGTCGTGATCTCAAGGATTACACAACCGAAAAGATCTTTAACAAGATTGGAATCGACGCGGAACGTTTTACCTGGCTGAAGTTTCCGAACGGTATTTACGCAGAACCCGGAACGTTGGCTGTGACGGAAGATCTGCTGCGACTTTCCATGCTGTATTGCCAGGGCGGTATGTGGAACGGAGAACGTGTCCTGCCGGAGAAATTTGTGAAGGAAGCACTTTCCGTCCATGTTGACACGTCTTATGCGCCGGAAGAACTCGACGGCAGATGCGGATACGGTTATCAGTTATGGGCATGTTCCCGTCCTGGTGTGTATCGTTTCGACGGCGGTCAGGGACAGTTCGGTATAATCTGCCCGGAGAAAGATCTGGTAGTTGCTATTCATGAAGGTGCGATGATGCCTTACGGACCGCAGGCTACACTCGATGCCATCTATGAGAATCTGATCGATGTCATTACAGACGACGAACCTCTCCCGGAAAATGCGGAGGCACAGAAAAAACTGGTCAGGGTTCTGAATGACCTTCGTATGCCGCAGGATCCCGCGAACACGTTCGATATTCATGAGGATATGAACGGTACATATAAAATTACAGAAGGCAGTTTCGATCCCTGGATGTCGGTGGCACCGCCCAGAGCGAACGATTTCTTCTGCCTGTTCCGCAACAGAGAGAAGGACATCCCTCTTACCGGTTTTGAATTGAAAGAAGAAGAAAACGGTATCCGTGTAAAGTTCGGACAGGCTGAATTCCTTGCATATTATGACGGGGAACAGCGTCTGCAAAAATTCGAGAATGTCTTTGACGGACTCGATGCACTGTCTGCAACTGCCAGATACATTAACCGCTATACATTAGAAGTTATCATTCACTGGATGAATTCCTGGACGGTGACAAAACTCCAGTTTGAACAGAGAAACGGCGGACTGCACATGGTTATTCTCAAACTCAGACTGAATGAAGAAGATAACTGGCTTGTGAGCCATTGCAGAGCAGAAAAACAGTGAACGAAGAAAGAAGGTAGTTACAATGAATCAGATTTTTATTCAGCCGGGAGATCCCAACGATGACAACCGGACATATCTGCCCGAAGAAATCCGGACCAGCCGTATGGTTGTGAATGAAAACGGAAACAATTCACAGGTCTATCCGGAGCGCCTGAAAGAATTTAAGGGACCGATGGGTACGGAAGATGAAGATGTCTGGTATGAATATGTACCGGCTTCTTACGATTCGGCGCAACCTACCGCGCTTGTTGTTTCCTGCCATGGCGGACTGATGACCGGATGGGGGCAGGCAATTTATACAAGTTGGACACATGTTGCCGATCGCGAAGGATTTATCTGTGTCTTTCCGAATGCTCATGCAAATCGTCTGTGGACCTTGGATCAGACACCGAGACAGAGAGAAATTATGTCGAAGATCATTACCGGTCTTCCTCCGGTCCCCGCGACAGGTGGTTTGGTCAGCACGTTTCATGATGTCCGTTTTATAACGGCACTGATTGAGGAAATGAAGCGTAAGTACAACATCGACCCCGGAAAGGTCTTCATTCAGGGAATGTCTATGGGAAACGCAATGACCAGCATGATGGCTCGAAACTTCGGCTGGAAATTTGCAGGGGCAGCAGGCTCCGGATGCCCGACGGACCGTGAACAGCTCTTCCGTGAGAACGGAGAAGTTATTGAAGGCAGGTGTGCTCTGGATGTCATGGTCTCCAGACTTGAGCACGATCAGGTTCCACCATACATGGGAGACAACAAGACAACACTCCTCTATAACTATCATTATTGGAAAGAAGTGAACGGCTGTGAGGATCTGCCGCAGATATCCATCCGCGGCGATTACAATCTGCTTTTCTTAGAGGGATCGGAAGCCCGGTTTACTGTTTTTGATGTAAAGAACAGGGATCACGGTCAGACATTTGATGACGCCGAACTTGTATGGGATTACTGTTTCTCAGGTGTTAAGCGTGACGGTGAGAAGCTTGTTCATACGGAAACAAGCTGCCTCAGAGAAGGCGACAGTTTAAACATTGCGGCAGTCGATGGCGGAACAAAACTCTGGCTGAATAACCAAATCGTCGAAATGGATGCACCTGCATTTATCTGGCAGAAGCTGAAATATCACGGTCTGAACGGCGACAGTATCGTGCGGGGCAGTTATCTTTACGTTCCGATTCGTGTTTTGGCAAAAGCATTTGATGCGGCTATTACAACGGAAGAGAATGGAAACGTCGTACGCCTGACACTGGTGGAAGGAACCAATGTACAGTTCGCCAAAGGATCGATCGGTACGGTCGTAGACAACCGCGTTGAGGCAATGATCTGCGAGGCAGTCGAGCGGGATGGAGAACTTTATATTCCGATGCAGTGGTTCCTGGAACGCTTCTATGGACTGCATGTATCCGAATGTGAAGGTGTCACATATGCAACCGATCATCCGGCAAGAATCTCGACTTATACTGCCTGGATCCTGGAAGAACTGCTGAAGTAACGGGGACAGACAAATCAAACCAAAATCCGATTGCCGACAGCGGCAAGATGAAATATATGAAGCAGAACACTGCAGAAAGAGGGAAACATGGCACAAAATCGCATCCTGTATTATTCTGAGCGACTGAACATGGAAATCGGAGTGAATGTACTCATTCCTGAAAATAAATGGGGATTCTCACTTGCAGACCGTCCGAAGGACTATAAGTATCCTGTACTGTGGCTGCTTTCCGGCGGTGGATACAACTATTCTGACTGGCTTCGTTTTACCGCACTTGAACTTTATGCAGCTACAAAAGGTATCGCGGTAGTAACCCCCAGCGCATATGCATCCGGTTACATGGATACTGTCCATGGTGATTATGAGTATTTCTCGGTTATTGCAGAGGAACTGCCTCAGTTCATTCAGGGAATGTTCCCGATTTCGACAAAACGTGAGGATAATTTCCTGGCAGGATTTTCCATGGGTGGCTACGGTGCTTTTAAATTCTCCATGTGGCATCCGGAAATGTTTGCTGCCTGCGGTGTCTTCTCCGGCCCGATCGGAATTGTTCCGAGACAGCCTGTGAAACATGATTTCAACAGTATCGGCCTTCGTGAAGATGAAAATGAGCCGGTACCGGAAGGCTTCAGAACAATGATGGCTGCTTTTGGTTCCGCAAGAGACCGCCGCAATACCAAGGATGATAATCTCTACATGCTCGAGCAGCATCTTGCAAAGGGGGATTATCTTCCGAAGTACTACATCTCGACAGGTCAGGAAGATGCTATTGCCGGTGATAACTATGAAACGGCAAATCTTCTTCACAAGATGGGACTGGAATTTGAAGATGTGCGTGACCATGGCCAGCACAACTGGGAATATTGCAACCGCAAGGTATGGGATTATCTGAACTGGATCCCGCTTGGCGAGACACTTAAGATGCAGGAGGCATGATATGGGACAGATTGAAGTAAATGCACTGTCAGTAAAACTGGCGGGTTCCTTTGAAGCAGAAGTTACCTTCCCGGGAATTCATCTGGATCCCGAACGCAAATATCCTGTTCTCTGGCTCATCCATGAAGACGGTTCTTCGCCGGCGGATCTTCTGCGTTATCTGCCGTTGTTCGAAGAATATGCCAAAACAAATAACTGCTACGTAATCTGCCCCTCCGTGCAGCACTCTCTTTGCACGGACATGGTGTGGGGAACGCTGAATGAACAGTTTGTGGCGACGGAGTGCCCCGGAATTTTCCGTCATATGTACCATCTTTCGGACCGCCCGGAGGACAATACGATCCTCGGAATCGGAACCGGTGCATACGGTGCGCTGAAGATGGCAGTCCGCCATCCGGAGACTTATGGCAAGGGAATCGCTGTGGACGGAAGCCTTGATCTGGCCGCAAGATGCGATCTGATCGGCAAAGAAGTAACGTCCGGATTTACACGTCAGACGGATGCATCTCTTGCTGCGATTTTCGGTGACCCTTCCAAAGTCAGAGGAAGTGAGCATGATCTTTATGCTCTTGATTATGAAGGAAAAGTTATTACATTATTTGCCGGCAGCGACAGCGCTGTATCCGCAGAGAATGCAGAACTTGCGGCAAAGCATCCGGAAATCAGCACACGTATTGAAGATTACGGCAAAGACGGTTTCGAAAGAGAGCGCATGCTGAAGGCGGCTTTGGGAATCTGACGGCAGAAATGGAGTAAATGTGGATTACAAAGAATTATATGCTAAAACACCGGTGCCGAAAGCGGTCATCTCGCTTGTTATTCCTACGGTAATCAGCCAGCTTATTACCGTAGTCTACAACATGGCGGATACCTATTTTGTCGGTCAGCTCGGCGATCCTGTACAGGTTGCGGCAGCAACCGTTGCGATGCCGCCGTTTATTTTCCTGACCGGTATTGCAAACCTGTTCGGAATCGGCGGCGCGAGCCTGATCTCCAGATGCATGGGTGTGAAGGATCTGGAGAGAGCCCATCATGGATCTGCCTTCTCTTTCTGGATGGCAGGTATTGTTGCATTCCTTTACGGGCTGTTGTTCATGATCGCAAGACCGGTGATCCTGCCGCTTATGGGCGTGACAGAAGAAACGTATGTCTACACGTATGAATATGTAGTATTTACCGTAACTCTCGGAGCGATTCCGACGGTGTTGAATACGGTTTTGGCACACTTTATCCGTACGGAAGGCAAAGCAAAACAGGCCAGTTACGGTCTCATGTTCGGCGGTATTCTGAACATGATTCTCGATCCGGTGTTTATTTTCGGCCTTGATCTGAAGATCAAAGGCGCTGCGATTGCGACACTGGTTTCGAATATTATCGCTCTTATGTATTTCCTGTTCATTATCTATAAGGGTAGGAAACAGACGGTATTGTCTCTTAAGCCGAAGGATATTTCCTTTAGTAAGGGCATTCCGGCGGAGATTCTGCTCGTTGGTCTCCCGAGCTTTATCATGACCTTCATGAGCTTCTTCTCGAATACGACACTGAACCGACTGATGTCGAACTTCAGCAGTACGGCGATTGCCGGTATGGGAATTGCCAAAAAAGCCGATATGGTCGGTTTTGCTCTTGCCCAGGGTATGACGCAGGGTGTTCTTGCACTCATCGGTTACAACTATGCGACCGGGGATCACAAGCGTATGGGCGATGTCATCAAGACAACGACGATTTACAGCTGCAGCCTTGCGGCCATTTGCTCGGTAGGACTGTATATCTTTGCAACTACTGTCGCAAAACTCTTCATCCAGGAACCGGAAACCATTGTTTACGGTGCGCGTTTCATTCGTACACTTTGCCTCACCCTCCCGGCATCCAGCGTTACGATGATGATCATTACGGTATTTCAGGCAACCGGTGAGAAGAGAAGACCGATGTTCCTGTCTCTTCTTCGCAAAGGCGGACTCGATGTTCCCTTTATGTTCCTGTTCTTTTATACCGTTGGTCTTTTCGGAATTCCGTGGGCAACCCCGATTGCGGATATCCTGACCATGACATGTTCTGCTTTACTGTTCTACCCTTATTGGAAGAAACTGGTTAAGCATTAATGGAAGTAGTACGGTATTTCATAAGTGAAAATACAACCGCTGTGGAGTGATCCACAGCGGTTTATTTGTGCGTTAAGCAATGAAGACGCTCGGCATGGTCTTTGCAATTCAACAATTTTTGAAGACCTTGATGGACGTCTCGGCGGAAAGTTGTTTAACCGACTGTTCCCGGTGATCTTAACGGACTATGCCGAAGAAAAAACTATGCCCAATTCAGGATAAAACGGACAATGGAAGTGAATTCTCCAATCCAAAAAAATCGAATACCGGGACTACGCTGTACCCGGCTATGGATTACGCCGAACCAGCACCTACTACTGTGATGCCGGCTGTCCTTACCAGAAAGGGGCAATCGAGGTCAACCACGAATTGATCCGTCGGGTTCTCCCCAAGGGGAGCAGTTTTGACAACCTGACACAG
>OCVV011300673.1_pt1 | contig 18174 bp, 19 predicted proteins | sample 1539721 | NCBI WGS metagenome assembly OCVV01 (sample SAMN02144230, study PRJEB22623) | gut metagenome | biome: sheep rumen | host: Ovis aries | place: New Zealand | reverse complement strand
ATCAAAAAAATAGCCAATGCTTAATGCATTGACTATATATAAATAATCATCACTTATTTGTGTCTACACACACTATTTGACAATCATCCTATTTTGCTTCTTCTTGTGCTCTGGTTTCTCTAATAACAGTTATTTTTATTGTTCCAGGATATTTAAGGTTAGCTTCAATTTGTTCTTTTACTTCTCTTGCTATTTTATGAGCTTGTAAATCATCTACTTCTTCTGGCTTTACAACTACTCGTAGTTCTCTACCTGCTTGTAAAGCATAAGTTTTTTCAACACCTTCAATTTTATTACCAACTTCTTCTAATTGAGATAATCTTTTAATATAATTTTCTAAACTATCATTTCTAGCTCCAGGTCTACTTGCTGACAAAGCATCGGCAATAGCAACAATTGAAGAAATAACTGAAGTTGCCGGAACATCCCCATGATGTGAAGCAATAGCATTAATTACAACATCATCTTCATGATATTTTTTAGCAATCTCAACTCCAATATCAACATGACTTCCTTCTACTTCATGATCAATTGCTTTACCAATGTCATGTAATAAACCAGCTCTCTTAGCTAATGTGACATTTTCACCCAACTCTCCAGCAAGTATTCCAGAAAGTTCTGCTACTTCTTTTGAATGTTCCAAAGCATTTTGCCCATAACTAGTTCTAAAATGAAGTTTTCCTATAATTTCAATAAGTGCTGGATCAAATTTAGTTAAACCCAGCTCAAATAAAGTATCTTGTCCATATTGAATAATTTGTTTCTTCATGTCTTTACATACTTTGTCATAAACTTCTTCTATTCTAGTTGGATGAATTCTTCCATCTTTAATCAAATTTTCTAAAGTAACTCGAGCAATCTCTCGTCTTAATGGATCAAAACTAGATAATACTACCGCCTCAGGTGTATCATCAATTATAAGATCAACTCCAGTCACTGATTCAATTGTACGAATATTCCTTCCCTCTCGCCCAATAAGTCGACCTTTCATTTCATCATTAGGTAAATCAACAACAGTTACTGTTTGATCACTAGCAATATCTGCAGCATATCTTTGCATAGAGCCAACTATCAATTCACGTGCTTTTGAGTCAGCCTCTAATCTTGCTTCATTCTCTCTTTCTCTAATATATTCTGTTATTTCTTTTGTCATGCCTTCTTTAACCTGAGACATAACTAACTCTTTAGCTTTTTCTTTACTAAAGCCAGAAATTTTTTCCAATAATTCTAATTGTTCCTTTTTTATTTCCTCCACTTTACTTTTTTCATTTTGGATTTCTTCTTGTTTTTCACTCAATTTATCTTCACGCTCATCTAAAGCAGTTTCACGCTTTTGATACATCTCATCACGCTTGTCCATATTCGATTCACGTTGCAACAATCTATTTTCATTTTCTTTTAATTCTTGTTTCTTCTCGCGAATTTCCTTATCTAAATCCATTTTTAATTTATGAGTTTCCTCTTTTTGTGCTAAAGCAGAATCTCTTTTTAATTTTTCAATCTCACTTTTAGCATTTTCAATCATCTTATTAACTTTTTTACTAGCTAAATTAACTCTAATCAAATTAATAATAAATGACACTATCAAACCTAAAATAAGGCCTAAAACTATAAGTAAAATGGAGAACCAAATACTACTATTCATATTTCCTCCATTCCCGATCAGATAACACCTAATCTAAATCTATTTTAATTTTATTTTAAGACCTTGTCAAGAAAAAGAAAAATTGAGATTAATAGCAAGAAAATAGTTCTTAATTAAAATAATTACTAATTACATCATAATCAGAATATTCTACTTTCTTATCTTCAATAGCCATATAATTATCTCTACCTTTACCAAGTATTAATACGACACAATTATTTTCAGCAATACTTAATGCATAATTAATAGCTTCTACTCTATCAGTAATTCTAATATAATTTGTGTCATCTTCCACCATCTGATCAATAATATCATCAACACTCTCATACCTCGGATCATCCATAGTAAATATTGAAATATCCGACTTTTCCATTATCATTTTACCAATATCTCTTCTCTTTTCTTTTTCTCTTCCTCCAGCACAACCTGTAACAGTAATTATCTTAGAATAATCTTTACAATTATCTAAAATATTCAAAATAGCATTCTTAGTATGAGCATAATCGAGAATTATATCAAAATCTTGGCCAAAATCCAACAACTCACCCCTACCTTTGATATATGTAATTCTGTTTATTCTAGACTTTAGCAATGATTCATCTATTCCAAAGAATTTACCAATAAGATAGGCCATTACTATATTATAAATATTATATTTACCAAACAAGCGACTTGTTAATTTAATACTATTATTAATTTCAATATCAGTCTTATTTTTATAATACTTTACATCAGTTATTACATAATCATTATCTTTATTAAAACCAAAGGTATACACATTTTTACATTTAATATTATGTAAAATAGCATCGTCACCGTTTACAATAACAATGCCATTTTTTTCAACTAGGTTAAGTAGTTTAAGTTTACAATTTACATAATTTTGAAAAGTTTTATGAACATTTAAATGATCTCCAGTAATATTAGTAAAACCTATAATTTTATATTTTATTTTTTTTACTCTATCATGTAATAGTGCCTCACTTGATACTTCCATCACTACATTATGATAATTATTATCTCTAATATATTTTAAATCTTTATAAAGTTCAGAAATACAAGGTGTGGTATTAGAAGTAGAAATATTTTTATTACCTAGCTCAACACCATTAGTTCCAATATATGCACAATTATCTATAATGTCTTTAACTATAGTTGATGTGGTTGTTTTTCCATCTGTCCCAGTAATTCCAATAAAATTATAATCATTTAAATCTAAATCATAAAATTTCTGACATAATTCAAAATATAAATTATTTATATCTTCAACTATTAAATGTGGAATATCATAATTAATTTCTCGATCACAAATAACAAAACTACAACCATTCTCTATTGCTTTTTCAATATAATCATAATGATCAACATTATAACCTTTAGTCGCCACAAATAAATATTCATTTTTTACAAGTCTTGAGTCATCAGTAATTCCCTTTATTAAGGTATTATATTTACATTCAATCAAATCATTGATTTTCAAAAAAAACCATCTCCTAATAAATAATATGATTAAAAAAATTATTTAACAAAAAAAAGGATTATTTATCCTTTTTTGCTTGAGCTTTTGTTTTATCATCATCTATAGCAATATCATAAAATTCACGAACTTTATGTTCAATTTCATCTTTAAGTTCTTTATTATCTTTTAAAAGCAACTTGACATTTTCTTTTCCTTGACCTAATTTTTCACCATTATAAGAAAACCAAGAACCGCTTTTTTCGATGATACCTGCTTCAACCCCTAAATCAATAATTTCTCCTTCGCGTGAAACACCTTCACCATACATAATATCAACAACTGCTGTTTTAAATGGTGGAGCAACTTTATTTTTTACAACTTTTATTGTTGTTCTATTTCCAACTACTCCATCCCCCATTTTTAATTGTTCATTGCGTCGTATATCAAGGCGAATAGAAGCATAAAACTTCAATGCTCTTCCTCCTGGAGTAGTCTCAGGATTACCAAACATTACTCCGACTTTTTCTCTTAATTGATTTATAAATATACATGTTGTTTGTGTTTTACTAATAGTTCCTGATAATTTTCTCAAAGCTTGTGACATAAGTCTTGCTTGAAGTCCAACATGAGAGTCTCCCATTTCTCCATCAATTTCTGCCTGTGGAACAAGAGCGGCAACTGAGTCTATTACAACAATACTTAATGCCTCACTTCTAACTAATGCTTCACAAATTTCTAATGCTTGTTCTCCTGTATCCGGTTGTGATAATAATAACTCATCAATATTAACTCCAAGTTTTTTAGCATATTCAGGATCTAAAGCATGTTCTGCATCTATAAAAGCGGCTCTTCCTCCCAACTTTTGATGTTCAGCAATAGCTTGAAGTGCAAACGTCGTTTTACCACTTGATTCTGGACCATATATTTCAATAATTCTCCCCTTTGGATAACCTCCAACACCTAAAGCGATATCAAGAGATAAACAACCACTAGAAACAACATCAACTTTCATATGTTTATTCTCTCCAAGCTTCATAATAGACCCTTTACCAAATTGTTTTTCAATATCATTTAATACTTTATCTAAAGCTTTATCTTTATCTTCTTTATTTACAGCCATTTAACTTCCTCCTTGTAAATAACTTACAAACTAATTGTATAATATATTTTTCTAAATTGCAATATTTCTTCGAACAATTGTTTTAATAATTTAAAATAAATATTTACTCCAAAAAAGAAAAACTTCTAAACAAATTAGAAGTTTTTTAACAAATTAATAATTAAAATAAAATTATTCTTTTATTAAATCTTTATTCAATACAAAATATTGAACACAACTTACAATAGACATAATACATGCAAAATATAATAAGAATAAATCTACTCTAATATTAATAAACTCAAAAGGCATGTTATAGAAAAATACTAACGCAATACCTATCATCATGGAAGCAGTTTTTAATTTTCCAGACTTAATAGCTGCAACTACTTTTCCTTTACTAGCAGCTTGCATTTTAATAGCATCAACAATAATATCACGAGTAACATATATTACTGGAACTATTGTTGGAATAAAATTATTACATGCTAGAATAATAAGTATTGGATTGACTAAAACTTTATCAGCAATTGCATCAAGCATTTTACCTAAATTAGTAACTAAATTATATTTACGTGCAAGATATCCATCTAAAAAATCAGTCAAACTAGCAATGACAAATATAAAACCAGCAATTATATAAGTAAGTTCAACCCTAACACCACCAACATCAAAAGTCACAACATTAATTCCTAATGTTGAATAAGGTATAAGCAACATAATTATAATAATCAAAGTTAATATTAATCTAGCAACAGTAATTTTGTTTGGCAAATTCATAAACAATATTCTCCTCTCTATAAGGACTTAACTCATCAGTCCTCTTAGGTGCTCGATTACTAGTCTTAATTATTAAATAAATAATAACTAATAATACTATGACACCCATTCCAATATAAAAAATTGGCCATAAATTTTTTTTCTTCTTATGGGGAATTGTATAAGGAGACTTAACTCTTTTTTCTTCGGTTTCTGCTTCTTTTTTCTTCTGAGCTTCTCTAATATCATCTAAAGAAATTTTAGAAGTCTGTTGAAATAAAAAATTATTAAACTCGTCAACTACTTTATCAGGATTTAATCCTAGGTATTTAGCATATGTTTTAATATTATCTCTTAACTCATAAATATCTTTAAATGCTCTAACGTTTCCACTCTCTATATTTTCTAAATGTGATGTAGAAAAATCTAAATCTTCACAAGCTTCAGTTAAACTAACACCTTTGCTTACTCTTGCTCGTTTTAAAAACTCTCCTAATTCTTTCATACAACACCTCTACTTTAACAATAATATAAATAAGCCATGTTCTGTCCTATTTCTAGGTGACAAACATTTATCTACCTTTCGGTCCTTAACTCCATTCATTTTTTTCGTTAAGACTCTCCCACCAATTTTGGATTTCTCACTCGCGGGGTTTACCACGTTTCACTCTTTAGTTTCCTAAAGCATCGTCACTGTGGCACTTTATGGTCTATTTCATATCCAAAGACTTAGAAATAAAACCAGCCGTTAGTAAAAACTACCCTAGGTTATTTATTCCCTAGGCACGAACACTACAAACATCGCAGTTTTGTGTGAGCATGGACTTTCCTCAAGAATATAAATATTCCAGCGTTTGTCTATATATTAATTGTTACAATGAGTATCACTATTTTTAGAACCATAAACCATCTTTTCAAGATTAGATAGTCTTTTCAAAATATCAACGTTAGTTACTTCACTATTAGCATGGTTTACCGCAACCTCAGCATTAAGCTCAGAATTTCTAAGTTCCTGTTTAAGTTTCATATTCTCACTCAAAAGATCAGCCTTTTCTTTTTCAAGATTATTGATAATATCTAAAAATTGTTCATAATCACCAATAACTATATCTAAGAATTGATCAACCTCTTTCAAACGATACCCTCTAGTATCAATTTTAAATTCCTTTTCAAGAATATCTTGAGGTGAAAGATTAATCTTATTCTGATACATATTTATCACCAATCCCTTATATAAATATTATTACATTATTGACCATTTTTGTCAATTAATAACCCCATAATTCTAGCACCATCATATAAAGTCTTCCCCCTTCTGGTATTATTAATCATCCTGCTTAAAACAATATTAATTTCTAAATAATTCATTTTTATCACCAAAAACATCATAATATATTTTTAATAAAAAATCATAAAAGCGACAAAAGAAGATCAAAATTTACAAATAAATAATTATGGTAAAATATATAAAGTTATAGTATAATTAAACATAGGTGATGAAATGAACTATCCAAATGGAATAAAAAAAGAAAATTTCCAAGAAAAAAAGCAAAAAGAAATAAACTATAAAAATAGAGGAATGACTCTAGAGAGTGAATTAAATAGTTCAAATGAATATTATAGAGAAATAGACAAAGCCTATATTTATAAAAAACCAACACCTATAAAAATAGTTAAAGTAGATTATCCATCTCGTGATAAGGCTGTCATTAAAGAAGCATATTTTACTATTCCATCTACTACTGATTATAATGGTATTTATAAAGGAAAATATATTGATTTTGAAGCAAAGGAAACAAAAAGCAAGAGTTCTTTTTCTCTAGCAAACATTCATCCACACCAAATAAAACATCTTGAAAATATAAATAGACACGGAGGAATAGCTTTCTTAATAGTGAGATTTACAACTTTAAATAATACATATATATTATCAGAAGATAAATTAATAGATTTTCTTAAAGAAAAAGAAAGAAAATCCATTCCTATCGAATATTTTAAGAATAATGCTTATCTAATTAAGGATAGTTATATGCCAACAATAGATTATTTAAAAATTGTTGACGAATTAATCGGAGGTATTTAGAATGCAAAAAAAAGTAATAAAAAGAAAGAAAAAACCTAATTATAAAAAAGAAAATTATCAAAGAGTAAATAATAAGGCCCTAACTACTGGAAAGATAGTAGCCTTACTTGCCGCAATTTCTATACTCTTAGTAACTTATATGACTCTAGGAATTGAGTTAACTATAATTGTTGCAATACTCTTAGCTATTATTTATGGAGTATGGAGCATACTAGAAAGAATAAAAAATAAAACAAAAAAAAGAAAAATTATAAGTATAATCTTAATAATTCTTTTAACTTTAGGAATAGCAATATTAGTTATTTTTTGTATCTTTATGCTTTATATAAAAAAGGAAGCCGACCCACTTTTTAAAGCATCAAATTTAAATACAGCGGAAGTTACAAGATTATATGATAAAGAAGGAAAACAATTTGCCAAACTAGGTTCTGAAAATAGAGAAAAAGTCTCCTATAATCAGTTGCCAGAAGTACTTGTTGATGCCGTAGTTGCAACAGAAGACTCAAGGTTTTTTCAACACAATGGTTTTGATGCTCCAAGATTTTTAAAAGCTGCCATTGGTCAAGTATTAGGACATTCTGATGCCGGTGGTGCTTCTACTCTATCAATGCAAGTTGTTAAAAATAGTTTCACTGATCATCTAGGACAAAAGAAATCAGGAATTGATGGAATTGTAAGAAAATTTGAAGATATATATTTAGCAATATTTAAACTAGAAAAAAAATATACTAAAGAAGAAATAATTGAATTCTATGTAAATAATCACTTCTTAGGTGGAAATATCTACGGAGTGCAAGAAGCCGCCAATGCATATTTTGGAAAAGACGTAAGTGAATTAAACTTAGCTGAAGCATCAACAATTGCCGGAATGTTTAAATCTCCAAACTACTATCGACCAACAGTTAATCCAAAAAATGCTACAGCAAGACGTCAAACAGTCTTAAACCTAATGGTAAGACATGGTTATATTACAAAAGAAGAAGCAGATATTGCAGCAAGTATTCCAATGGACTCATTAACAACAGACTCAAGTACAGTATCAACTACAGGAAATAAATACCAAGGTTACATTGATACAGTAGTAGATGAAATAAAAAGAGAATATGGAGTTAATCCATACACAACATCTCTTCTTGTTTACACAAACTTAGATACAACCAAACAAGATGCAGTAAATAATGTTCTAAATGGAGAGGGATACAATTGGATAAATGATAAAGTTCAAACCGGAGTTGCAGTACTTGACTCTGGAACAGGAAAAATATTAGCTATTGGAAATGGACGTAATGTTGATGGAAGAAGTAATAGCACAATAGACCAGTACAACTTAGCAACAGAAATACAAAGACAACCAGGATCAACTGCAAAACCTTTATTTGACTATGGACCAGGAATAGAATATAACAATTGGTCAACATATCAATTATTTGATGACGCACCATATAGCTATTCAAATGGACAATCAATAAAGAACTGGGATGGTGGATACTTTGGAACAATAACACTAAGACGTGCATTATCAGCATCTCGTAATATCCCTGCTTTAAAAGCCTTTCAACAAGTTGATAATAATAAAATTAAAGAATTTGTAACAAACTTAGGAATTACACCAGAAATTTGTAATTCAGGTTATAATTATGATAAAGAACAAGATTTATGTATTAATCAAAAAGACAAAAAAGATACTGAAAAACCAATGAAACTTCACGAAGCTCATTCAATTGGAGCTTTCACTGGAGTATCACCTCTTCAAATGGCAGCAGCTTATGCAGCATTCTCAAACGGAGGATATTATAATAAACCATATACAGTTGAAAAAATAGTATATAGACAAACAAAAAAAGAAATAACTCATAAAACAACTAAAACAAAAGTTATGTCTGATGCTACAGCCTATATGATATCCAGTGTATTACAAGATGTTAAGCTAACTGGTGGAACGCCTTCAAATGTTGCATGTAAAACTGGAACTACTAACTTTGATGAAAATACTATGAATAGATACAATATGCCAAATGATGCAATTAGAGATTCTTGGGTTATTGGTTATTCACCAAAAACAGTCATTGGTATGTGGTATGGATATAATAGATTCACAAAACAATCTATAGCTGATGGTTATGTCCTACATAATATTCCAGCCACTGTACAAAAAGATAGATTATTTAATGCTTTAGTTGCAGCTGGAGCTATGGAATCAAATAGGGAACCTTTCAAACAACCATCAAGTGTTGTAAAAATAGGAGTTGCAGCAGGAAGTAATCCAGCAAAACTAGCAGCTCCTGGACAATCAGCAATTTATGAGTATTTCAAAAAAGGATATGAACCAACAGATTATGATACTAAAAGCTATAAACTAGCAGCTCCAACAAACTTAAAAGCAACTGAAAATAATGGTAGAGTTACCCTAACTTGGTCAGCAGTTGATAATTCTGTAATTTCTGCAAATAATGATTATGGAGAATTTGGCTATAATGTTTATAAAGACAATGTACTATTAGGTTGGACAAACAAGACAAGTTACACATTTACACCTGATAATGTTGAAGGAACATATAAAGTTGTAGCAACCTATAAATCATATAGTGGAATAACTGGTAACGCCGCAAGCATAACTCTTGAAAAACAACCAGAAGAAACTCCAATAACACCTACAGAGCCAACCGACCAGACTGAGCCAACTGAACCAACTAATACAGATAATCAAACAAATACAACTACTCCTTAAAGTGAATTTTAAAATTCACTTTTTTTTATAAAAAAAAAGGCTTCAAACCCACCTTTATTTCTTTAAATCATTAAAATATCTACAAATATTACTTAAACAACACCCACTACATTTGGGATTAATAGCCTTACAATAATATCGACCAAATAAAAGAAATTGCAAATGTCTCCTACTCCACTCATTCTTAGAAAATTTACTTTCTAACTTACTCTCAACCTTCAAAACATCATCATTCATATAGGCCAATCTAAGTCTTTTAGCAACTCTTTCAACATGTGTATCAACAGCAATCGCAGGATACCCATAAAATTCACTTAAAAAAACATTAGCCGTTTTAACACCAACTCCCGGAAATTTTACTAAAAGTTCTTTATCTTTTGGAACCACTCCATTATAAACATTAATCAAAGTACGAGCAATATCTCTAGTATAAATAGCTTTCTTTCTAAAAGAACCTAAAGGTCTAAGTATATTCTCTAAATCATCAATATTAGCGTTACATAAGTCTTCCAAACAATACTTAGAAAACAAAACTTTAGTCACTTCATTCACTCTTTTATCAGTAGTTTGTGCACTCAACATAATAGCTATCAATAATTCATAATCAGAATGAAAAACAAGCTCTGTCTTTGGATTAGGAAACAAACTATCTAAATAATCTCCAATTAATTTAACTCTATTATTCATCTCCATCAAACCAATTCCATTCTAAAGTATCTAAATCTATATCTTTTTCTTCGTCACGACTTTTACTTTCATTTCTCTTCTCTCTGTTTTCTGCCACATCTTTTGCTGTTTTTATACCCTTTTTAGACCATTCATATAAAATCTTATCAATATATCTTAAATTAGATACACCATTAAATGTAGCCTCTTTTAAAGCCTCTTTAATTAACTCCTCACTAAAATTATTCTCAAGCCATCCCTTTATAATCTCAATCTCAATTGGACCTAAAGTTCTACCAAATTCTTTCTCAATTAAATCAAAAATACTAGACCCATCAATTTCATTACTTTTACTTACATTAACATCATCCATTATTATTAAAGACAATTTTTTATAAAAATCATCCATAATAACAACATCCTCCATATACCCTTTATCATTTTTAATAACATCTACTCTAATTAATCCTTTATCAGTAAGAACACTAATTAATCCCATAACCTCAGTTAAATCAATATTTAAACTTTTAGAAATCTTATCTGGATTAAATAAAAAATTATTACCTTTATTATATAAGTACATTAAAAAGACAAATTCATTAATCTTTAATTTTAGTTTCTTATAATTCTTTAACATATAAATAGGTATAGAAAAACTACCATCTTTAAATATATTAACAAGTTCATCCATATAATCAACTCCATAACTCAATATAATACCATTATATACTCTTTAAGAAAAGACTTATCTAAACATCTTAGACAAATCAGAATCTTCATCATTTCTTTTACTACTATTTTCATTATTAGACAATTGATTATTATTATCATTATTACCATAATTTAAATCAACCTGTTTATTACCATCATCTATTAAACTAGGAGAATTATTATTAAGTAAACTTTTATCTCTATTTATATAAGAAGAAGTATTATTATCATCATATTCTGTAACTTTATTAACTCTATTAAAAGAATTATTGTTTTCCCTTTTAGAATCAAAATATAATAATGTATATTTTTTAGTAATTAATTTAATTATATCAAGTAAAAAAGCAAACATTAAAATAAATAAGGAAATATAAAATAGTACCCTGTTACCACTAAAATATAAGTACATTGAAAAGCAACAAAATAATGTAAAAATAAATGCTAATATTTTACCAAAAGCTAATTTAAACATAATATATATATTTGCTACTGGTAAATATGCAAGAATTGTACCTTCAAAAAACATTTTCTTATGTAAAGAATTTAATATTAATCCTTGAATAATTAATATTCCAATAATAATCAATACTGAAATAGAAGTAGCAATTGCAATTACTTTAGAAGATATATTAGATAAATCAGGCAATTCCATATTACCAAAGGAATAAATACTTTTAGGCTTATAGCTATTAGAAACACTACCATTAGTAATTTCTTCAATAGTTAAGCCTGCATATTTATTATATCCACCATTTCTACAATCTCTATTATCATCAAGAACACTATAATATTTAATATTATTAAGACTCTTTCCATCTATAAAATACTTCTTTAATACTTGTACACTATATGAAGTTGATGCCCCATTTTTTAAAGTATAACCATTATAATCACTATCCAAATCACTCTTAGAACAATAAGTAATAAAACCAATATTCTTCTTATCACCATCAAACAATAAAATATCTATTGATATATAATTAGCTCGCCTATTACCACTATTATTAGTTATAGATGAAAAATTAAATAAAGTATGTCCACTACTATCAACACCACCATAAGAAATACCATTATAAGTAAAATAATCAGTTTTTATATTAGCTGATTCATTTATAGGAATCAATGTTTTAACACCATAATCAATAGCATTAACATTCATAAACATTCCAAAGCAAACGACTAAAACAAATAATTTTAAATTTCTTTTCATAACCAACCTCCTATTTATAATTATTATTAATATAATTTAATATCTCACTCTTTTTATTCAATAACCTACGATATAATATTTTTCTTTCAATATCATCATAAATATCATTTAAAAATTTATCAGGTTTTCTATTTAGTAAATGAATAATATCTTCTGCTTTTATATCAATATCTTTCTTACTCTTAATAGCTAAATTAGCATAAGACTCAGTAATCTTTTTAATATCAAGATTTTTTATTTCACCAGCAACACTATTAACATATAATCCATATTTATATAAAACATAAGGATCCATGTTATTTAAATTATAAACTTTTTTTATATCATTAATTAAATCCTTCTCATTCTTATTAAATGGATATTTAGAATTAACATCTAATATAGCCCATATACCAATTAAACTAGTAGTATTAGTATCCAATAATTTATCTAAATTATTTAATTCTAATTCTTTATCAAGCCCTAAATCTAATATTAATTTTACTCCTATTTTAACATTAGGACTAGTAAATATTTTATCTAATTCATTTTTCTTGCGATAGTAACTTAAATTCTTAATTAAATATTTAGTCTCTTTAATAGCATCAATAATATCATCATTTAGCCTAAAATTCAGAATAGTAGCAAATCTAATAGCTCTAAGTATTCTTAATGCATCATCTGTAAAACTTTTTTTAGCATCACCAACAGTTCTAATTACTCTATTATTAAGATCCTCTACTCCCTTTAAATAATCAACTATCTTACCATTCTCATCCATGCAAATTGTATTAATAACGAAATCTCTTCTTAAAAGATCTGGATATAAATCATCAATATATTTAACTTCAGCAGGTCTTCTATTATTAATATAACCTATTTCTTTTCTAAAAGTAGTAATTTCAAATCTAATTCCTTTTAAAATAACAGTAACTGAACCATAGTCCTCAGTTGGTAAACAACTATCAGTAAATATTTCTTTGATTTCCTTAGGAGTAGCATTTGTAGTAATATCTATATCGTTTGATTCTATATCTAATAAATAATCTCTTACAAAGCCACCAATTATATATGCTTTATATCCATTACTTGTTAGCTCCTTAAGTAACTTCAAAGCAACATCTAGCATTAAATCACCACCTAAAAATATTATAACATAGATATAAAAAAAGAGTTAAATTAAACTCTCTCTTTACACATAACAAATGTTTATTAACCGAAATAATTAAAATGAAAACAACAAATACAATTAATTTTTTATTATCTTTTTTTACTTCTTTCTTACTCATTTTTTATTAATTTTACTCCACATTCTTTACTAAATTTAGAACTACTTATAGTTTTAACACTACATTCACAACAAAAAACATATTTTTTCTGCACAATATTCAAAAAGTACATTACCATTTAAACACTTCTATATAATTTATTATAATTAAAAAAGGAACCAAAATGGTTCCAAATACACGTAAAAATTAGTTTACAGCTTCTTTTAAAGCAGATCCAGCTTTAAAAGTAACAGCTTTTCTAGCAGCAATCTTAACTGTTTCTCCAGTTCTTGGATTACGTCCTTCACGTGCAGCTCTTTCTGAAACAGCAAATGTTCCAAAACCAACTAATGGTACTTTATCTCCCTTTGCTAAAGCATCAGTAATAGCAGCTAAAGTAGCATCAATTGCTCTTGTAGAATCTGCTTTAGTTAATCCAGTTGCAGTTGCTACTGCTTCTACTAACTCAACTTTTTTCATTATTATATACCTCCCTATTTTTTATTAAGCATCTTTTATGCTTACATATTAAAATTATCATGTTTTATATTAAAAATCAATAATATTTGCTATTTTAGTGAAGTTTTTTATTGATATCTTCAAGTAAATAAATAATATGTCCAACAGCAAATATACAAACAGAAATAACAAATCCTACAAACCAAATTAATACCATTAAAGAATAATTAAATTGATTAACACAATTACTAGAAAAATAATAAGTAGAAGCTTTACAAGTAGAAAATAAATTTCCAAATATAATACCCAAGAAAAATATAATTACAAATAACCAAAAAGAAAACAATTGATAAAAATTATAATTTCTTTTCTCTACACTCTTCTTTAAAGATTTAGTCCTAGGAAATTCCTTTTTCTCTTTACTTACCTCATCAAATAAATCCATTATTTATTATCTCCTTTCTTTTTATTATTCTTAGAATCTTTTTTATCTTTCTCATTATTATCATTTAACTTTTTAGAAATTTCTTTAGTATCATCAACAATCTTATCTGTAGTATCTACTATAATATCATTAACTTTATTAATAGATTCTTTTATATTATCCTTAATTTCATCAAAATTACCACTATTATTAATACTTATTTTATGACTATCTAAATAATCTCTATATAAATAAACATATCTACCAAATAACACAACATAAATACAATCTAGAATAGCTAAAATAACTCCTTTTATTTCAGCAACAGATATTAAATTAATACATAAACTTAGTACTCCAAGTATAACTACTACATAAAAATACCAATCATTATCAAATTCATTAAAAGGAGAATCTCCTAATCTATATTCTTTCCAATAAGAAGTATCTCTAAACATAGTATGAGAAAAATATACTAGAAAGACAAAATTAATAATAAAATCAAATACAGTACTTAAAGTAAAAGATTGAAATAAAGTAAGTAAAGAAGTAATTGTTGATATTAAATATAAAACTAACAAAAATAAATTTAAGTAATTAAAATACTTCTTTCCTATTTTAAATTTCAACAACACAAAATAAATTAATATTAAAACATAAGTAATATTATGGTTAATCATACTGGTTATTAATTTAAATGAATTATCTCCATTAGCTGCAAAAGATTGACTACAAATCATTATAAATAATATAGTAATTATAATTAAATTAGTAATTACATTTGCACTATTATACCAATAATCTTTTTCTCTTTCCAAAATACCATCACCTTCTAGTAAATTATACCATTAATCAAGTATATTTAAAATACTTTTTCTTTTAAACTTAATTAACTTATGATACAATAAAAACGAATTGGAGGGGATATCGTGAAATTACCTACAGTTGCTTTAGTTGGAAGACCTAATGTCGGAAAAAGTACTTTATTTAATAAAATAGTTGGAAAAAGAGTTTCAATTATAGAAGATTCTCCAGGTGTTACAAGAGATAGAATTTATCAAGAGGCAACATACAATAACAAAAAATTTTATTTAATAGATACAGGTGGAATAGATACATCAAAAATGGATTTCAATACTGAAATAAAACTACAAGCATCTATCGCAATAGAAGAAGCAGATGTTGTTATATTTATTGTAGATGGAAAAGAAGGATTAACTTCAAATGATTTAGTAGTTAGAGACTTACTTCGTAAATCAAATAAAAAAGTAGTTGTTGCTATCAACAAAGTTGATGTAAAAGAAACTAAAAATAATTTATATGATTTTTATGAACTAGGTTTTGATAATTATATTCCAATAAGTAGTATTCACAACACCGGATTCATTGAACTTATGGATGAAGTAACTAAAGATTTTAAAGAAGTAGAAGAAAAAGAAGATACAAGATGTAAATTTTGCTTTATTGGAAGACCTAATGTAGGTAAAAGTTCTTTAATAAATGCTTTATTAAATGAAAATAGAGTGGTTGTTTCCCCAGTTGCTGGAACAACACGTGACTCAATTGATTCTATATTAAAATACAACAATGAAGAGTTTATCATGATAGATACTGCAGGAATGAGAAAAAAAGGTAAAGTCTATGAAAATATCGAAAAATATTCACTATTTAGATCAATGAAAGCAATTGACAGATCAGACATTTGTGTAGTCGTAATAAATGCTGAAGAAGGAATTAAAGAGCATGATAAACATATTGCTGGATATGCCATTGAACGAGGTAAAGGTTTAATATTTGCCGTTAATAAATGGGATACTGTAAAAGATACAACAATTAATGACTTTCAAAAATTAATGCGAGCAGAATTTCAATTTGCCCCTTATGCTCCAATCGTATTTCTATCAGCCCTTACTAAAAAAAGAATTCATACATTAATGCCAGAAATAATAAAAGTAAAAGAAAATATAAAAAGAGAAATAAAAACTTCACTCCTTAATGAAGTAATAAATGATGCCTATGAACTAAATATTCCACCTTCATATAAAGGCAAAAGATTAAAAATATATTTCACAGCACAAACTGGTATTAAACCACCAAAATTTACTTTTAGAGTAAATAATAAAGGATTAGTTCACTTTTCTTATGAAAGATATTTAGAAAATAAAATAAGAGAAAATTTTGACTTTGAAGGAACACCGATAATACTACAATTTAAAAATAGAAGTGGTGATGAATTATGATAATTGGAAATAATAAAAACAATAATAATTTTAGTAATAGAACATTTACTAATAAATTCAATCAAATAAATAAAGAACATGAGTTAAACAAAGGTAAAGTAAATATAAACCAAGTAGATAGAAACGCTTTTAATTATAGTGATACTGATAATAAACAACAAATGGCTGATAAATCATTTGCCATGCTCCAAGATAGATATAATAAAGGTTTAATAAGTTTAGAAGAATTTACCAAAAAATGTAATAAACTAGCTAAACAAAGAAGAAATTAATAATAACCTCTTACATATAATTATGTAGGAGGTTATATGTTTAAAGATAATTTATTTAATCGAATAGAAAAGAAAACAAATGTTAATAAAGAAACAATACTAAACCTAGCAGATAAATTAAAAGGTGACAACATGAAAGATGAAAAATCAATTAGAGAAGTAATTCAAGAATTATGTAAAATAACTGGTAAAGATATCTCAAAAGAAAAAGAAGATAAAATAATAAGTACTATTATTAATGATCAAGTACCACAAAATGTTGAAAAAATGTTTTGAAAAGACTATAAATTTAGTCTTTTTTATTATATAATAATTCTAGAATAGGAGAATTTATTTATGGAAAAAAATTTTAATTACTATTATGATGAAGAAAAAAATATTATTTATATAACACGAGATGTCCTAGAAAAATCTAGAGCATTAGATTTGACAATTGAAGGAAATCCAAAAATTATTAATAATTCTAATTGTTATTCTATTAATTATAAAGATCTAAAAAAACTAGAAGAACTAACTAAAACTAAAGGTATAGAAAATAAAATAACTATCAAGAAAAAACCAACTAACATTATAATAGCTTATGACTTAAACAATATATTATATAATGAGGAAAACATTTCTAATTCTAATAATGCAACCTTGATTATGGGAAGACCTTGTTTTAAAACAACAATTGATGATTTAAATAAATGTAATAAAAAATATTTTATTGTAAAAGTATATTCTTCAAGAAATAAATTAAATAATATAACTGTTTGTAATTATAAAAATATTTTATTTATTCCAGAGACCTTTCTAAATATGAACAACTTAAATATCGAGAACAAAAGAAGAATAAAGGTAAATAATGAAATATATAAAGAAATATCTTCTAATGAATTAAATAAATTTAAAAATATTTTTAATATTAAATTTATAATTAAAAATATTGTTCCAGCAAACAGGTAGATTCAATCTACTTGTTTTATTTTCAACAATTTATCTATTAACATACCCATTACTAAAGTCATAAATATATAAAGAATATAGGAATATCTTGGAGATATTTCTATAAACATATATATAAAATAATATAATCCAATTATTATTTTAATTAAAAGTAATTTACCATTATATTATTTTTAGAAAATAAACTAATTATAAATAACAAAATAATTAAATTTAAACATCTC
>OCVV011339198.1_pt1 | contig 18184 bp, 20 predicted proteins | sample 1539721 | NCBI WGS metagenome assembly OCVV01 (sample SAMN02144230, study PRJEB22623) | gut metagenome | biome: sheep rumen | host: Ovis aries | place: New Zealand | reverse complement strand
ATCCTGGCATATCTGAGTTCGGTCTCGCTTAAGATGCACAGCCGGGAGTTTGATATTCCCTTTGACCGCCAACAGCTGGCGGATTATCTGAATCTGGAACGGACGAACATGTCCAAGGAACTGTCGAAGATGAAAAAAGATGGTCTGATTGACTTTAAGAAGAGTCATTTCCGGCTTATCGGGTAAATGTCTCAGCTGACTATATTTCTGGAGGTGTGCCATGCAGTTATCTGACCGTACAAAGGGAATCCTCTTTCTTCTCCTCTCCTCTGCCGGATTTGCGCTGATCTCTCTTTTTGTCCGTCTGGCCGGCGATGTGCCGACGATGGAGAAGACCTTGTACCGGAACGCCATCAGTACCGCGGCCATCGTCATGCTTCTTGCAAGGTCAAAAACATCCCCCGCGGTTCCGGAAGGAGCCCGCAGAGACATGTTTTTCCGCTGTCTCTTCAGCTGCACGGGCATGATATGCTATCTCTGGTCCATTGACCACATGGGGCTGGCGGACGCAAATATGCTGAATAAGACATCGCCATTTTTTACCATATTGATGAGCTTCTTCATCCTGGGGGAAAAGCCGTCTCTGAAGGATATGGTATGTATCCTTATTATGGTCGTGGGCGCAGTTCTCGTGGTAAAGCCCGGTCAGGGACTGGCAAGCTTCCCGGCCCTGGTTGCGCTGTTCGGTGGATTTATCGCCGGCACCGCCTATTCCTTTGTGCGGAAGGTGGGCCTGAAGGGCATTCCCGCGCCGGTGACCGTCTTCTACTATTCCCTGTTTGCCAGCCTGGTTTCCCTTCCTTTTGTCATCCGGGAAGGCTTTCAGGCACGGGGAATGCAGGTGGTCTGCCTCCTTATCGTCGGCATCCTGGCTTCTCTTGTGCAGTTGTCCCTGACAAAGGCATACCGCCTGGCGCCGGCTAAGGAAATCTCGGTCTATGAGTACTCTCAGATCCTCTTTGCCGCCCTGCTGGGACTCCTTGTCTGGAACGAGTTCCCGGATATGATGAGTCTTATCGGATATATCATCATCATAGGCTGCGCCATATATCGCGCGAGGCATTAATACAAAAGCGCCGGACCCCGTCAATACACGACTTAAGGGTCCGGCGCTTTTGATATCAGAGTATCATCTTCTGTCCGCCCGTAAATATCAGGGAACAGATTCCGACGATGATTGCAATGGGGATTACGATGAGAGCCGCTCCAAAGAAGGCGACTGCCAGAACCCCGCCAAGTACATGCAGCATCAGGCTGAGAAACATTCCGAGCAATCTCCCGAAGATTCCCAGGATGAAGCCTGTCATTTTGAAAACAATAATCATCATAATCACAAAAAATAAGATTCCCATGCGCGCCTCCTTTCTCTGGTTTTTCTGCTGTGGGTTTGTGATTTACTTATCGTTATTGTAGAACAGACGATGCCGGATTAACACGGCACAAATTACGGAATAGAGGACCCTATTTGTGATTTGTTAACGGTTATTGTAGAATAGGAAAAGGAACATGACTGCAAATCCGTCAATTCATCCCGTGACAGGAAGGGAGTTTACATATGCCGAGAAAATCAACCAGAGAGAACAAAACCATTTACCAGAAAAGCCGGGAGAATGCCGGTCTTACCAGAGAAGCGGCCGCTGCGGAGATGAGCTTTATCACGGCAGATCGCATCGAGAATATCGAAACAGAAAAGACATCCGCCCAGCCGGAGGATGTCCTGGAGATGGCCAAAGCCTATAAGGATCCGCTGCTGCCGAACGCCTACTGTTCGACCTGCTGCCCCATCGGCAAGAAGTATGTGCCGCAGCTGACGGAGAAGGCGCTGTCCCAGATTACTCTGGAGATTCTCCAGTCTGTCAACGCCCTCTACGAAGAAAAGAATCAGCTCATCAGCATAACCGTGGATGGGGAAATCTCGGAGAATGAGATGGCAGATTTTGCCCGCATCCAGGGTCAGCTGAAAACGCTGTCGGCAGCGGCGGATACGCTGCAGATCTGGCTGGAGAAAAGACTGATGGGGTGATAGTGCTTAATTCTGCTCTATCTTGTCGATGATAATGGAGGGCAGTGTAATCACTCCCGAACCTGTTGATTCGTAACTGAGGAGCCCGGCCGACCGGCCATATATGGTAATTTTATCATCTTCGAGAATTCTGGAACTGACGATGCTCTTCTCATACTCACAGTAGATAACATTATCCCAGTTGCCTTTGGTCGACATTCTTATCTGATTCTTTGTTCCGCTTCCTTCGATGACCTGCAGAACCTTTCCGGTAAACTTAACTTTCTGACCTTCGTAATCGTCAGGATTGCGTGCCAGCTGGTCAAAGGTGATGCCGGTTTCATATCCCATACGCTCTGCGGCTTCTTTCGATGCCTCCTCTGCTGCACGGGATGCCTCTTTCGATGCCTCTTCTGCCGCCTTGGACTCTTCCTTTGCGATGGATTCGGACTCAGCGATGGATTCCGCTTCAATCCTTCTTTTCTCCACCTCGGCCTCAGCCAGTCCTTCATACTCCGCCATCGACTCTTTGTAGGCGTTCATAGACTCTTCGTAGGAGGAGTATTCTTTGGAGAGCTCTTCGTAGTTTCCCTTCGCCTCGGAAAGCTCCTTATTCAGGGCTTCGTTTGCCGCCTTCTCTTCTTCCAGTTCCGCACTGTACTGGGAAACCTCCGCTACGGCCTGATCATACTGTTCCTGGGTTACACCACTGCTGCATGCCGATAAAACAAGGGCTGCCGCTGCTGCTGCAAGTATTTTCTTCATAACATTTCTCCTCGTTTCTGCACTGTTTTTCAGTTCCATGATTATAGTATCAGACCAGGATCCCTGTTTGGTCGCTTTTTCCGCGACAAAAGCAGGCAGCCTTGCCAGGTGAATCATCCGGCAGTTCGCAGATGTGGCCGCATGTAGATCCTGTATGCTTTCTGGACCTTATTTTTCACCGTAATATCACCATATTCGAATTAGATTATATATTATGATTATTCTGTCTGTTTTTCTGCGTACTACACTATAGATTTCCTGAGATTTGGTGCGTTCATGCAATCGATGAAATTTTTTTACGCATCATTTGGAAGATACTCCTCTTATGGTGCGTTCATGCAAAGCCGCGTTAACTGCAGGGACAGCTCTTTTTCACACCAGAATGTACATGTAACATTTTCTGGTATGCTGAACAGCCTGTTTTCCTCTGTTTTTCTCCGCAAAGCATTGTTATACAGCAGGCAGGCTCCGTGCGCGAACGCACCAGATTTGAGAAAGACTTTCGATAGTGCGTAAAATAATTTTGCGTTTTGCGCGGACGCACCAGAGCCATGATTGGTATCTTTTTGGTGCGTACTTTTTCTTGAAAAAAGCACTATCATTCTTCCTCTTCTTCCTCTTCCTCCTCTTCTTCCAGATCGCTCTTGGGAACCTGGACCTCATCGATATATCTTCCTCTCCCCATCGCGATGGTCGGGGCAAGTTCTTCCATGTCACAGCGCACTATCAGGATAAGATACCGCAGAAGCGGCAGTGCCGGGGAATCCTCATGATCCCGGAAGTTTTCGAACAGTTCCTCATACTCCGTGGGAAGCTCTATTCCGTCGATTTCATCGATACGGTTGTTCTCGCGGCAGGCTTCAAATTCTTCCTGGGGAATTCTGTCTCTGCAGAGGTCATCGAAAATGTCCTCTTCTGTCTCATAAAACTCCGTGAAAGTGCCTTCAATCTCTTCCAGATAAAGCCACCGTTCTTTATCGCCGGTCTCGTCGCTTCTCCGGTACTTCACGCCGCCGATCACCACACAGGCGTCCATTCCCGCGCCGACCACATCACATCTCACATCTTCGATATAGTATCTCTTCATCTTTTGTTCCTCCGTATCCTCCTGATGTCTTCAGCAGTTCCTGTTCCTGCTGTCTGATACTATTCTACTCTCCGGTGATACGGCTGTGGTCGCGGTTACGGCGACAAAAAAAGCGGCATTGCTGCCGCTTTTTTCCCCGGGGACCTGCTCTGTGCATCTTCCAGCCAATCCCGCGTGTTATTTGAAGAATCCGAACAACCCTTTCTTCTCATAGGGTTCTTCTGCGATTCCCTTTACTTCATATCCTGTATCGTCTATGGCTTTTTTCACCGCTTCATGGTCCAGGCTGCTGTCGGAGAGAATTACTGTCTCTCCCTTTTTGTGGGAGGATGTCACCTTCACGTTCGGAAATACCTTCCGGACAGCGTTGTTGACATGGGCTTCACACATATTGCAGGCCATTCCCGAAACGGACACCGTTGTCTTAATCATCGACTGTGCCTCCTTTGTCTGTGTAGTTATTTACCGCTAACTATTCTAGCACAGAGGAGATGGTTTTGCAATGACAGCAGACCGGCCGTCACATCAGGCTTGCTGCCGCATCCGACTGGCTCCGCAGCTGACCGGCTGTCAGCTGGCCGAAAGCACTTCTTCCAGATGCCGGATATCCCCGATGCGCTCTCCGGTATATCGCTTTCCGAAGCCATTGATTCCGTTCAACCACTTGATGGCTCGCCCGCCGGACCGCTTCCAGGACAGGAGATTCGGCGTGTGGTCGTCGATCAGCACATCATCGCGTCCGAGCCGCTTTCCCGTCCGCTGGGCAATCGCCTTCGCTTTGTCGGAGCCGTTGGGCAAGATAATCCTGTGAGCTTCATCGATATGCGGACACCAATGATCAAGCCACTCATTCTTCTCCTTTAAAGCCGGCGGAAGGATGTAGATAGAGAGCACGTATACCTCCAGGTCTTCTCTGGTGCGGGCCAGGGTATTGCAGTAGGCTGCCAGCTCTGTCGGCTTCAATGATTCGTAGAAGCCTTCTGTCATATAGTCATCCAGGGTAGCCGCTGTGCGGTATTCTGTCATCGTTCCGTCCATATCAACGTACAGGCGCATATCTGTATCCTCCCTCTTTAATTGCAGGCGTATGTCTTTTGCCAGTTATTTTCGAACGTTTGTTCTGTCTGTGGTTCCATTATAGATCCGAATATACGTTCGATCAAGAGGGAGTTTTCTTTTTCTTCGCCGGAGTGAATCTTTCAGGACTGTCAAGGGCCTGGAAGATTCACCCAACTTGCCTCTTCTCCGCCGGACTGAATCTTTCAGGGCTGCCGAAGATCTGGAAGATTCACCCAACTTGCCTCTCCCCGGCCGGACTGAATCTTTCAGGGCTGCCGGGGGCCAGGAAGATTCACCTAACTTGTCTCTCCTTCGCCGGCCTGAATCTTTCAGGACTGTCAAGGGCCTGGAAGATTCACCCAACTTGCCTCTCCCCGGCCGGACTGAATCTTTCAGGGCTGCCAGTAACAAAAATAATGCACCCAACAAGCTTCTCCTCCACTGACCCGAATCTTTCATGGCTGCTGACGGTCATAAAGATTCATCCGGCCGAAACACTCCGGAGGAAAAGTTTGTCAGGTGCATCCTGTAGGTCTTCCACCACCCGATAAGATTCATCCGGCCAAAACACTCCGGAGGAAAAGTTTGTTAGGTGCATCCTGCATGCTCCTGACGACCCGGCAGGATACAGCCGGCTGAAATACACCGGCGAATTTCAGCTTAACTCCGGTGTTTTCTCATATACTCGATGGTCCGGTACAGCACGGTACCCTGGAAGATTTCGTCCAGGTGTCCGGCGAAGTCCAGCTTGTATTTTGCCGATAGCCCGGCCAAAAGTTCTTCCATCTGCACTTCTTTTTCCCTCGCATTCTCTGCGAAGATGTCTTCGAAGGTCAGCTGGCGGTTTTCTTCTTCTGTCAGGTTGTAGAGGCCGACGCCGATAAGCCGGATGGGCCGCTCATGGACCTGGGACAGAAGCCTTGATGCTTCTTCCCAGATGACGGCCGGATGGCTGCAGTTTACCCCGCCGCGGGATCGGGTGATGCCCTTCATGTCCGCGTAGGTGATTTTCAGGGTTACGCCGCCGCCATGGAGATGATACCGGTCTGCCCTGCGCTTGACGCTGATGGAAAGCAGTACCAGGACGTCTTTCAGGAAGTTAAAGTCATCCACATCCTCCTGGAAGGTGATCTCCCGGCTGATGGACTTGGTATCTTCGGGACGATAGGTTGTCACCTTCCGGTCATCAATGCCGAAGGCCAGGTTCACAATCAGCTGTCCCTGCTTGCCAAGAAGCCGGATGACTTCTTCTTTCCGGTTCTGCAGGTCCCGGACCGTATAGATTTCATAGGTGTTCAGCTTCTGCGCTGTCTTTTCTCCCACGGTGTAGATGCTTCGCACATCCCGGTCGTTCATGAGATTTACGAAGTCCTCCGCCGTGGGAATCTCGAAGTAACCGTCCGGCTTTTTCTCCTCGCTGGCGGTCTTTGCCGCCGTCTTCGAGTAGGCCACGCCCACGGAGCAGGTGAGTCCCAGCTCGTCCCGGGTCCTCTGTTTGATCCGATGGGCGATTCTTCTGGCCCCTTCCAGGTCCTTTGCCTGCTCGGTCACGTCCAGATAAGCCTCATCCAGGGCGATGGCTTCCGCTGCCGAGGCGTAGGTATACCATATTTCATGAAGCTGCTTTGATACGCCCTTATATTTCTCAAAGTTCGGATGCATGTAGATGCCGTTCGGACAGAGGGCGTAGGCTTCTTTGATGTTCATCGCCGAGTGGACGCCGTATTTCCTGGCTTCGTAGCTGCAGGTAGCCACCACGCCCCGCTCGTTCGGCATGGAGCCGATAATCAGGGGTTTTCCCTTAAGTGCCGGGTTGTCCCGAATCTCCACGGAGGCGTAGAATGCATCCATGTCCACATGAATGATAATCTGCTTCATCTTGTTTCACTTTACTGATGATTGCTCTCTTCGGTAGCTGCCTTTTCTTTTGCCAGATACCAAGCGGCCACATGGTCCATCTGCTGGAACTTACCTGTCCGGATCAGTTCCTCGATCTCCTCTTTGCTGTGGAGCTCCACATTGAGAAACTCGGTCTCATCCAGATGCTGTCCCGACACCTTCCGGCAGTTCTTTGCGCAGTAGAGGTAGGCGTAGTTGTCGGCGATGGTCGCATTGGAAGGAATCGTCAGCAGGTGGGTCCACTCGTCGGAGGCATAGCCGGACTCTTCCAGAAGCTCCCGCTTTGCGGCCTCTAAAGCATCCTCCGCAGCGCCGCATACGCCCGCAGCAGAATCCCCGGCAGCACCCGCGGCACCTGACCCGGCAGCGGCCTTCTCCTCGGAGGAATCTCCGCCCCGGTACTCTTTTCCGTCGGTCCGCTCAAGACCTCCCGCCACGAATTCTGTTGTCACTTCCCCGATGCCCTGGCGGAACTGGCGGACGCAGATATAATTGCCCTCCTCGTCGGAGGCCACAATCACCACATAATCCCGGCGGCTGTAGGAATAATAGGGCTCAAACACCGTTCCGTCGGGAAAGCGGTAGGCCGATCTCCGGAAGTCTATCCACTCATCCTGCACGATATGCTCTGTTTTAACCTCTTCCCAGATAAGGTCGTCTCTATTCATATTTCATCTCCCTTGTATTCAAGACACGCCTGCGTGTCTTGCGCGCCGCGTGATGGATGCCGCAGGCATCATCTGCCCTGCAGCACGCGTGCGCATAACTAACCTATTTTCCTCACATCCACAAATTCGTAGCCGGGATTTCGTCCCAGCGCATAGGTGACCGCGCCGCAGGTAACATTTGCCAGGAGCGCATCACACCTTACCACGCCCTCCAGCACGCAGATATAGTCCAGCGTCCGGCGGATCGGGTCCTTCTTCTCCTGCCCGTATATCTCAATCAGCAGCTTGTTGTGGTTCTCTTCTCTGGCGTAATCGACTCTCTCCTGGTCTACATAGAGGAGCCGGTCCTTCAGTTCGCTGTTCCGGAAGAGCTCCAGATAGGACTTGTCCTCCGTGGCCAGGAATACGTAGTCGAAGTGGTTTTCGCAGACATACTCCAGGGCCTTCTCCAGGGTTTCCTCCGCCGAGATTCCGTGGGGAACATACTTTGCCACGGAGGGCGCAAGGTAATCACTTCCCCGCACAACCACCGCGAGAATCCGTTTCTTTTCCTCCGGGAAAACATGGGCGAGTTTCCGGTCGATGTAGGACTGCACCTCATCGGTATACTGCAGCTCTTTCCCGTAGATAAGCTCCGCCCGCTGATTGGAGAACACGAACTCCGTCAGGTAGGGGTTCATGTTCAGGTTGGAATTCTGGTCCAGAATCACGTGCTGTGAATTATAGACCTCCTGCAGGCTGTAGGGTGATACCTGCTTAAAGAACATGCCCCAGACGTCTTCGCCGCTTGTCCCGGTAAACTGGTTCAGGTCGTTCGCAACGCCCAGGTCCACCACCGGGATGAAGTCCGGCCGTTTTTTATGAAGCATGCCGATGATGCCCATGACATTCGAAATCAGGGCCGTGATTCCATTTTCCTTGACAGGCTGCTTGATGAGGTAGAAGGTTTTGTCAGGATTCTCCGGTCCGTAGGAGAATTCCCGCTTCAGCCAGTACATGCTGGTCATGATCTCGATGCTGGAGACATGGCCTGTGAAGACGCCCTGTACATCCCAGCGGATCTCGGCGCTTCCCCGGAGTGTGCGGAGATTTTGAAGCTCCGGATGTGCTTCGAACAGCTCTTCCTCGCTTTCGGCAATCCGCAGTTTTTCGGACTCTTCAAAGAAGTACCGGGCATTTTTATCGGTAAATGCGACCACCGTCTCCGGGTTGTGCTTCTGTATCATCTTTGCCGTATGATAGCTGTATTCCTCCAGACGGTCATACAGAATCAACTGGTATCTGTCCACGTAGGAATAGTCGATTCCTTCCTCTTCTTCCCCGTAATTCCAGAAGTGGGAAAGCTTCATCTGCGCCCGGGGGCTGTCCGGATCCACGTTGACGGGGCGGTTCTTAACGTATCCGATGCAGAACAGCGGCTCTCCGTCACGCATAATCACTACCTTGTGATGGCGCATATCCCGGTTCAGTGCATAAAAATCTCTCACCTTCCGGAACACATCAGTATCAAATGTAAAGACTTTTCTTACCACCTTCGGCATCTCGTCTTTCGGATATATCAGAAGCATCGCTTCTCTCCTCCTCTGTTTCTTCTCTCTTATCTCAGCAGATTATATCATACTTTTGCAAAAAAGAACCGTACCGCCGTGCCGCTTGGCATGACAGTACGGTTCTTTGTCCTGTTACTGTGCTGCTTCCAGGACCATGTAGCCGCAGTCCGGGCAGACGGCGGCTTCTCCGCCGGCCACCGGAATCTTCCGGCTCAGGTCATGGGCCTTCTCCACCTGTTCCTCCGGATAGAGATATCCCTTGATTGGCAGGTTGTCGAAGGTGAGGTACTTATTCTCCCCGGTCTCGCGGAGCGTCTCGGACGCCTCCGCCCAGTCGGTCCACTCGGCTCCGTCAAAGCTTACATAGCTCTCACCCGGATTGATGATGCCCTTGCTGTAGCGCTTAAGGTCCCGATCCTCCTCCTCATGGAGACGGTTGAACTCCGCAACACCTTCCTCCCCGAGGCTGGCAGCATTTACCAGGGAGTACTTGGTTCCGTCATCGGTCTTCACCCGCATCAGGACGCTTAAGCCGATCCGGCTGCCCTTATCCAGCTTGTAGCCGTTCGGCAGATCCAGTCTGTGGCAGCCCGCAAACTCGAAGGTGTCCGTCGCCGTTCCGAGAAGCTTTCCTTCCGACGGAGTCTTGTCGTCCTCCTCCATCTGGTAAATGTATGCGGTCACGGATGTGTTCATGTCTCCGGTCATGACCGAGATGCTCTGGAGAACGGAATCTTCCTCTGTCTCGAAGACATTGGAGGCGTAAACCGGCGTCTCAAAGAGTGTGGAACTCACAATCTCCGCCGGCATGTAGTCGTATTCCAGGATGGTCTTGTGGTCCATCTTCTGGAGATCCTCAGAGAGGTCGTATACAAAGGACTCGCCTCCGGCCAGGCTCATGTCATAGTAGGAAAGCCAGAAATAGCCGTCCGTGCCCCATTCCGTGCCCCAGCTGTTCTTCACAATCCAGGCACCGTCTGCCGGCGGCTGATGGCCCTTCTGGAAGTTGGAAGCCGGGAAGGTGTCATCCCATCCCACCACGGTAACGGCGTGATTCGGCGTCACCGGCTCATAGGTGTAGTGGGCGAAAATGACCGGATCCTTTCCCGTAAAGCCGATATACTGGTGTTCTTCTTCCTCGTTCTCCTCATACTTCCACAGCTCCTCCAGCGGGTGTCCGAAGTAGTCGGAGAGAAGCAGGGTTGCCAGCTCGTCATGCTCCAGATCCTTCAGGTCGTAGAAGTCCTCATCCATCTTGTTGATATACAGGCGGAAACGGATCAGATCCTTCAGTTCATCGTCCGTGAGCTTCTCCGGCTTGGTCTTTCCGGTGCGGAGCTTCACATAGTCATCCAGCAGCGGATTCTCTGCCAGGTCTTCGATATCGCTGCACTGGGCGATAAGCTTCTCCTTCATCTCCTCCGGGGTCATATCCGGCATGGATTTATCGGCGTGATAGTTGATGCCGACGCCGTGTCCCCGCAGAAGCTCCACCTTGATGGCCTCCGTCGCCTCCGGAACATAGGTGTATTCGCCGTTCTCGTCGATATGGGCGGGAGCCGGCAGGATATTGGCATCCATGAGCTCATAGCTCTGGCCGAAACGGTCCTCCTCCGGAAGACTCCAGTCGGAGGCCTTTTCCAGCGTCCCGTCATTGGCCTGATAGGGAGCAAACTTCTCCTTTACGACGCCGACGCCGGAAGAGAGACTTACCGCGGACAGGAAGTAATTGCCGCCGAAATTCAGCATATCCGGCTCGTCCTCCGTCGGGTGCATGCCCTCGCCTTCCTGGGAGTGCTCCTTCGACTCGTCGGCCTGTTTCGGCAGGGCGTTGGCGGTAAACCAGGCCAGATGCCGCTCGGAGAGATTCATCTCCTCGCCGTTCTTTTCCTCATACTCCTCCGCGGTCATGTTCATGCCGTTTAAGAGGCTGATCTCGCTGGCGCCCATGGTGGCGAAGCTCCAGCAGGTGCCCCAGGGCGACTGGTTCCGCACGGGAGTGACAATGCCCCGGTCTCTCAAGTCAAACTTCTCCGGCAGTGTATCCGCAGCGGACTTCCAGGTAAGGTGGGAATAGAAATCTACCACATCCTCGCCGTCATGAAGAAGCTTCTTCGCCGGTACGGACAGCTCCTCCGCCAGATATTCCATCGGATCGTCATAATCCGCGGATGTTTTGGACGCAGCCTTCTCCGCATCCTTTCCGGCCTTTTTCACCGCATCAAAGACCTCTTCTGTGGCCTTGGATGCCGTCTCTGCCGTCCAGGGATATACCTCCTCTGCATCCAGCAGATGTGCCTCGTTTCCATAGATGGTGGTAAATTCATCCTTCATGGAAACGGTATGGAAGCCCTTCTTGTCGCATTCCTTCTTGAAAGACTCGGCTTTTTTCAGGCTGCCGTAGTCCCGCTCCAGATCGTCGCAGAGCAGCAGGAAGGCCTCCCCCTTGTACTGGCTGTTATTCACGGTATACTGGGCCATAGCCAGGTCGCCGGTGCTGTTGCCGAAGGCGAGAACCGGCACCTTGCCGATCTCCTGCACGATGGCGGAAACCTTGTTCATGCGGAGGTTCTTTGCCACCAGCTCACCGCCCATAACGACGTCATCGTCGGCCTTATAGGTGTACTTCTGAGGATTGGTTTCCCCCTGTCCCGCGGCCACGATGGTGTGGTTGGTTCCGATCACCCGTGACGGCGGAATCCACCAGCCAAGGCCGTGGTCCACCAGGGTGCGGGCGCAGATGCGGTCGGTGCCGCTGCTGACCCAGACCTCGAAATCATGGTCATAGAGGTATTTCACCATGGACATCATGGGAAGATAGAAGCCCTCCCCGTAAGTGAGCCCGTCAAATCCCATCACCGGATAGTCCATGAAACTGCGGATATAGTCCTCGTACTCGGACACCGTCATTCCCTTGTAGGCCTTGGGGACGGCATCCTGCAGGATTTCCTCGGAGCCCTCGGGCATGTTTTTCGCCTTCATGCCCTCTTCCATCTCTTTGGCGATCTCGGTTAACTCCTCCGGCGCCTCCCAGCTGTCGTCATACAGCACCCGGTGCACAAACATGGTGGTGTCAAAGTAGGTGGGATAGCGCTCTCCGTAGAGGGTTCCGTCGAAATCAAAGATGGCGATGCGGTCCTCGACGGGGATATAATCCTCGGAAGACTCATCCGTCGCATTCTCCACGTACTCCTTGACGGCAAGCAGGGTCTCGGAATCCCCGTACCAGAAGGGAATCTCGGCATCGCCCAGGTCCTCGGCCGCTTCGATGCCTTCTTCCAAGAGATCCGGACGTTCTTCTATGATGTCGGTCTTCTTCTCTTCTTCCTTTTCTTCTTTCTTGTCTTCTTTATCTTCCTTTTTGTCTTCTTTTTTATCTTCTTTTTTGTCTTCTTTTTTGTCTTCTTTTGTTTCTTCTGTCTCTTCCGTTTCCGCGGATTCTTCCGTCTCCGCGGTCTCTTCCGTCTCTTCCTCGGTGGATTCTTCGGTTTCCTCGGCCTCCTTGGTTTCCTTTTCCTTCTTGGATTCCTTGGTTTCCTTGGTCTCCTCGGCCTTTTCGGTTTCCTTTTCCTTCTTGGATTCCTTGGATTCTTCGGTTTCTTCGGCTTTCTTGGTCTCTTTCTCGGCCTTGGTTTCCTTGACTTCCTCGGTCTCCTCGGCTTTCTTCGTCTCCTTAGCCTTCTCGGTCTCTTTCGCCGCGGTGGTCTCTTCCTCGGTCATCTTTTTGACCTGCGTGGCCGCCGAAGCGGTCGGGGAAAATGAAGCCGTAATCGCTGCTGTCAGCACCAGGGCCGCTGCTCCCGTGATGAATCGTTTTTTCACTGTATTCTCCTCCATGTCTCATCCTGAGATGCATTCTGCTCTTATGGCCGTTCGTATGCCTCTTCCTATATCTGCTCTTATTCTCCGAACAGCTCTGCTGCCTTTGTCGCGAAACGCTCGCCGTAGATGTTGAAGTAGTCCTTGTAGTTCTCCATACCGTTGAACTTCTCCATATTGTCGTTCACGCCTACCGGGCCGATGTGAATGACCGGACGGCCGCAGGCTGCGCCGCCGGAGTAGCACAGCATGCCGAAAACCAGCTCATTGGTGAGGATGGACTGGATGACCAGATTGGCCCCGCCGTGGGTGTACTGCTCGGTGGCAAATGCGCCGCCCAGCTTTCCGGCCATCTCCAGCTTGCCGGCAGATTCCAGAAGCCAGGTCCGCATGCCGGGCGTCATGAGTGCTGCGTAGGTCGGGCATCCGATGACCACGCCCCTGGCGGCTTTGACATATTCCTCATCGACGGCTTCAATGTTAAATGCCTCTGCCTCCACGCCGGAAACCTTCTGCATTCCCTCTGCAATCCACTCTGCCGCCTGCTTGGTGGTTCCTGTCTTTGTATCGTAAATCACTGCCAGCTTCATACTGATGCCTCCTCTTTCTTTTTCTGCGTTTTTCCTGTTTCTTCGCTATATATTGAGTTGTATATCCAACAGATATCCTACAGAAACAATTATAACACAGAGACCCTTTTCCCGATACCGCAGGCCGGAAATTGCGCACAAAAAGCCGCACCATCAGGCATTTCTGCCGGACAGTGCGGTTCTTGCTGTTCTTTTCTGTTATATGGTTTTGTATGCAGGATCAGCAGCGAATGCCGAGCTCAATCATCCACTCGACAAATTCCGATGTCTCCTCCGGGATAAAATGCTTTCTCCGGGATTTCTCCGGCATGAATACAGCATCCTTCTCCATCGTGAAGAAGGATCTTCTCACGGATGAATCCGCAGTTTCCCCGTTCAGTACAGCATTTCCCTTAGACATCTCACATTCCCCCGCTTTCTGTTTTCTCTCTCCGGTGCCGCGCACCGGGATCAATTATACTAGATATTGTGGGGAAGTCAAATGGGATTTCTATCTGTTGCTTTCTCCTGCGCTTCGGTCTCATCGAGAAATTTTTTCAGAAACCTGTTTTTTTCAATCACAGGCCGGACTTTTTCTTCATACAGCGGATTTGTCACCAGCATCTGGTGGACCTTCTTCGACCCCCGCGCCAGGAAAAGCACCCCCATCACCAGGAAGGGAACCTGGGGAATCACCGGCAGGGCGAGGCCGATTAATCCGAGTACCAGAAAGATGCATCCGCCCACAATAAACAGTATACGTTTCAAGCTGTTATCCTTTCTTTACCTGTTCCCGCTATCTGCCGGGCCGGCGCTGCCATTTCCCGTCAGGGAAGGGGATAGGCCATCGCGATGTTCATGATGTGGGCGATGTTCTGCTCTCCCGCAAACCGCTCCCGGTCGGCGAAATCCTCTGTCAGCGGAAGCCACAGCAGCGGATTGAGTTCCTCCCGAAGGGGTTTATCCTCCCGAAGGATTCCCACATACATCTCCAGGTCAAAGCCCTGGTGATAATAGCGGATATCCATCAGCCGGTGCAGCCGGATATCTTCCCTTGTAATGCCCGTCTCCTCCATAAGTTCCCGGTAGGCAGCATCCTCCTCCGATTCACCGGCTTCCACCTTTCCGCCGACGAAGTTGAGCTTTCCTTTGAAGGGATCCTTTATCCGCCGGCAGAACAGGGCTTTTGTCTTATCATGGTTGAATACGACAATACAGTTATAGGTTTTCATCATCATTTCCCAGTTCCCGGCACTCCGGTCCGGAGAAATACATACTCTGTCTCCGAGGAACGCTCCTCCGCAAACCGGTAGCCGCTCCAGGAGAAGTCCTTCATCTGCTCCGGGGTCTCTGCCTGCATGCCCGCCATAAAGCGCACCATCTCGCCCCGGGCCATCTTGGCGTAGACGCCCTTCTGGACAATCTTATCCCCCTCGGGCTCACCGAAGATACAGGTGATATACCGGTCCCCGGGCATAAGGTACTTCTCAATGCACTTCGAATATTCCTTTGAGGCGAGGTTCACAAGCACCCGGCTCTCGTCCATGACCTCCCGGTACAGCTCCTCTCCCCAGAATTCATAGAGATTCCGAAAGCCCGGAAGCTTCGCCTTCGCCTGCATCTCCAGGCGGTAAGGCACAACCCCGTCCAGGGGCTTCACCACCCCATAGAATCCGGACAGAATCCGCAGATGTTCCTGCACATAGTCAAACTGCCCGTCCTCAAATACGGCCGGCGCCATATAGGTATACTGAATCCCGTCATAGGCAAGAATCGCCGGCGTGAGGCCCTTTCTCAGGTCCATGTTCCGGAACCGCTCCGCATTCTCCCCCGCAATCCGATCATTGCAGGCCCAGAGCTTCTTCTGCTCCTCATAGGAAAGCCCGGAGATGTAATTCAGAAGAATCTTCGTCTTCTCCGGAAATACCGGTATTTCTTTGCAGGCAAATGTATCCGTATCCACCCGCATCTGCTTGGCCGGGGAAATGATGATCCGCATGGGTCCTTCCTTTTCTCAGTGCTGCTCTGTCTTTCTTACATGCTACACCGGATATTTTACCGCAAATGTCCCCGAGCGTAAAGACAGGGCCCGGCACATGCTTCTGTGCCGGACCCTGCCTTTCGCGGGTTATTTCGTTTTCCCGAATCGTATTTCCTAATACTTTCTGCTGAGGATCATCCAGGAGACCCAGTATGCCAGCACAAGAAGACAGATAGAATACCACAGCACCAGCTGCACCGTGCGCTGTCCCATGAAATACGCTGCAACAGAAGCGGCTGCCTGGACCATGACGGCGATATATCCTGCCCAGGACCAGCTTTTCATCTGCAGAAAGCGGTTGCGCTCATCGCCCAGCTCCGTGTCGATCTTTTCCCGGTATTCCGGGTCTCTCCTGTACTTCAGATTTCTCATAAGCTGCAGCGCCCCCACCGCCGTGAGCGCACCGCCCATGCCGGAATATACAGAATCCTCCAGAACCTCTGCAATGGAAAGAATCATCAGGGTGATACCGAGAACAATCCAGAAGATACTCAGCACCAGTCTCTTATTGTTGCTCATCCTCACTCCTCCTCAAAGATAAAAACTTCTTCGATCGTCATACCGAAATACTTCGCAATGCGGTAGGCCAGCATGATGGACGGATTATACCGGCCGTTTTCCAGTGAGCTTATGGTCTGTCTGGAAACCCCCATCGTCCTGGCCAGTTCTTCCTGCAGGATTCCCCTGCTGTTTCGTATTTCTTCTATGCGGTTTTTCATCTTTTCTCCGTCCTGATGTAAAGTTTGTTTTACATCTGCAGAGTAACATATCGGAGGCGGGATGTCAAGTTTACTTTATATTACAATATATTACAAAACAGAAATATTTTTTACTCTATGGACTCGATATCGATCTGGTACCCCAGCAGCTCGCCCACATCCTTGCACTTGCCTTTTACGGTCAGGGTGTCCCCCTTCTTCATATCCATGATCTTTGCTTTCTGGTCGTCACTCTTCAGGTAGCACTGGATGTTTACGAAACTCCACTCATTATCGGAATCGATGCTGATGTAGCTGCCGTTGCTGTCAATATTGCCGAGCTTTCCGGTGACTGCCACCTGCTTTCCCTTGAAGGTATTCTGGGCCTGCATGGCGTTTGCCTCAATAATCTCCTCCAGTTCACCGGCCGTGACCGTGATATAGCCCTCTCCATCCGCCGCGACATCGATTCCGGCCGCTTCCTCGGAATATCCGTCGATGGAATCCACATCCAGGGTATATCCCAGCACCTCTCCCACATCTTTGCATTTGCCCCGGAGCGTTACCATGTCGCCCTTGGCCATGTTGGCGGCCTGGGCCTTCTGCGTATCATTCTTCAGATTGCACTTCACGCCGGTTATGGCAATCTCATCCGGATACAGGGAGATGTACTTGCCGCTGCTGTCAATCACATCCATGCGCCCGGTAACCTCAAGATACTGGTCCTTATACTTGTCCTGGGCCTTCATGGCATTGTCCTTCAGGTCCTGCATCATCTCATTGACGGTAACGCTGGTGTATTCGATGGGTTCGGTCTCCGCCTCTGTCTCTTTTTCCTTCTTCTCCGACTGCGTCGTTGTCTTGGCGGACTTTGTCTCCTTTGCTCCGGAGTCAGAATCTCCTCCCTTCGGCGTCACAATCCCAATCAGAATAAATACCCCAAGTACAATCAAAACAATCGGCAGACATCCCATTCCCTGCTTCTTCCTGCAGTTCGGACATACCTTCGCATTATAGGGAATCTCCATCGCACAGTGTTTGCAGATCTTTGTCGTCGGTTTCACCTTTGCCATAATATTACCCCCTTTGCCGCTGATACTGTTTAAGACTCGCTCGCAAGCCTTGCGCGCTGCGTGCTTACGTCCCGAATCATGCAGCATGATCTTACCACAGAACTGATTTCCGTTTTCCCACCGAAAAGGTGGGAATTGCAGGTAAACTGAACCAACGACAGCGGGCGGTATCCTGGTGGGGCGCAAGGAACGAAAAATATACAGCCTGCTTGCCTCGCGCCTGCCCCACGACAGCGGGCGGTATCCTGCCGGGGCGCAAGGAACGAAAAATATACAGCCTGCTTGCCTCGCGCCTGCCCCACGACAGCGGGCGGTATCCTGCCGGGGCGCCAGGAGCGAAAAAGATACAGCCAGCTTGCCTTCCCTCTCCACCTCTGGCCTGACCGTAATCCTGACAGAACTTCACCGGTCAAAAAGATGCATCACGCTCGCTGAACCTCCGCAGGCCTGCATCTTTCTAATACTCCAGTGGTCAGAAAGATTCACCGCACTCGCTGAACCTCCGCAGTCATGAATCTTTCCGGGACTCCAACACCCTGAAAGATGCGCCCAGCTTGCTTTCTCTCTTCACCTCTGGCCGTACCCGTATCCTGACACAATGCCGATGGTCAAAAAGATGCATCACGCTCGCTGGACCTCCGCAGGCCTGCATCTTTCCAATACTCCAGCAGTCAGAAAGATACACCACGCTCGCTGAACCTCCGCAGTCATGAATCTTTCCGGGACTCCAACAGTCTGCAGGATGCACCCAACTCGCCTCGCGCCTGCCCCACGACAGCGGGCGGTATCCTGTCGGGGCGCAAGGAACGAAAAAGATACAGCCCGCTCGTAAAACTCCCTATACCAAAGACATGGCTCGCCCGCCCCTGCTGAACCAATCCAAATAGCACTGCTGCTTCAGGCAAAACAACAGGGCCGGCGTTTCCGCCGGCCCTGTTGTTCTCTTGCTTATTT
>OCVV011346834.1_pt1 | contig 18186 bp, 13 predicted proteins | sample 1539721 | NCBI WGS metagenome assembly OCVV01 (sample SAMN02144230, study PRJEB22623) | gut metagenome | biome: sheep rumen | host: Ovis aries | place: New Zealand | reverse complement strand
CATTTTTGGGCTTGTCAAATCGTTGATAGCAACTACTTCATAACCTTTTGCGTCAAACATCTGACGGAAAGCCAAACGACCAATACGGCCGAAACCATTAATAGCAACTCTTACATCTGCCATTTTATATCTCCTAAAAAATTAGATTAAGATTTTATACCATATAAAATAATGAATTTATAAGAAATAGTCTATAGAAATGTTTTTTCATAAAACTCGAACATCAGCGGTATTTTTTTATTTTTTATTATGATATAGTAATAATATGAAAAAGTTTACTGCAGCCAGAATCATGTACCTGAGCGGTGCCTTAGTTTTGTTCATTGCAACCGCAATGAATCTTATGACTCACTACAAATTTATCAGTATTATTCCATATACAAAATATGTAGAAGCAGTTATCAATTTTTCCTGCGCGATTCTCTGCCTTGTACTGACTGTAAAACCGGATTTAACAAAATTACAATACTTTCTATTTTTTATTCAAAGCACAATAACTACGTTGATTGGTTTTGCCGGAATAGGCACAATGCTCTTGTGTTTTCTTGGACTTTTACTTTTTGTAAATGGATTTTTTAAGACTAAAGTAAAACTAAAACTAACCATAATTGGAATCTGGTGGGCACTGGTAATTCTAGGTGTTTATCTTGCATTCGGCATTCGTCCTGCACTCTTTGTTTTTGCCTTAACCCTTTTTTATATTGCAATGCTTGCAACTATTTATGATAAACTCAGCCAAAAGCTTTCTTATCTTCTTCCGCAAAAAGAAGTATCAACAAAAGCACAGGAACTTCCTCCTTACGGCTCCTCATTGTCGCTTTCAAATTACGGCCTCACAGAGCGTCAAAAAAAGTTTCTTTTATTAGTTATGAATGAAAACCTGACTTATGAGAAAATTGCCAATGACTGCATTGTAAGTCTTTCGATTGTAAAAATGGAAATGGCACAGGTTTGTAAAATTTTTGGAGTAAAAAACAAAGAGGCTCTAAAGATTCTGCTGCTACAGTATAAAATTGAGCCTTAATTATTTTGTACTATCTGCGCTGGTTGTTTCTTTGTGGCGGTTATCAAAATATCCACCGTCTTCGAGGTAACGGCGGCGGGTCATAATCAGATTGATTAATTCCTGATACATATTGAAATCTACCTGAATAGACATAGGCAGAAGGAAATATTCGGTTTCGTCGCAATAACGTTCAATAAATTTCGGATCAGTTACATAACCAAGCGAAATCATATTGGAAATGCGGTCGGCACATTTCAGGATTTTTGCTTTCTGGCTGCCATCATTAAGAATACGGCAAAGGAATTCTTTTTTAGATTCGCCTTCATTACGGGTTACTTCTTTTACAAGTTCAAGAACATCCTTTCCATCTTCGTCTGCATTAACAATCAATTCTGGAATAAAGCCCGGAATATCTTCTATCGTGTCATGTATTATAGAAGCCTTCAGCAAAACCGGATCAATGTAACCGTAATCCAGAAGAATTGCAAAAGTATCCATCTGATGGCGGAACATATTTCCACCAGCGTGACGGGCTTTTCCAATAAGAGCCGTAGCAAGCTGAATATATGGAGCAAAGTGGATATTGCTAAGCTGAAGCATCTGCTGCTCATTCATATTCTGTGGTCTGTCAGTTTTCATTTCATAATGCTGTTTTGCCATAGTTACGCCTCCTTTGCTCTATAAACAATTAACGGCGGCTTCGCTAAGTTCCACCACCGTTTTTTTGAAAAAATTTACTTTAATTCTGCAAGATAACCTTCGAGAGTTTTTATCTTACGCTGGCTTTCTGCAAGACGCTCACGTTCTTCCTGAACAAGATTTTCAGGAGCGTGTTTTGCAAAGTTACCGTTGAGTTTGTTTTCGCTCATTCTTGCATAGCCCTGCTCTTTTTCAATTGCCTTCTGGAAGCGGGTCATAAGCTGCTCTTTATTGATTGATTCATCAACAAGAACAAATACTTCAAAACCTGCTCCAACAGCACCAATTGAACTTGCAGGTTTAGCATCAACAAAATCAACCTTAGCAACACCGCCAAGCAGCTGAATCATTTCAACCTTTTCGCGGGCAACTTCTGCAGCGCTGCCCTTTTCAATCTTAATTGCAATATTAATTTTGATTGCAGGGTCAATACCGCAGTCTACCTTTGTAGCACGAACTTTACCAATGAGCTCTTTGAGAGCTTCGAAGCGGGCTTCTACCTCTGCATTTTTACGTGCTTCAGAAAATTCCGGATAAGGAGCATTAATAAGCATGCCATTATATGTTGAAGTAGTAATAATCTTATTAGAAGAATTACGTGTTGCAACAAGTTCAGCAAGCGGCAGTTTTCCGTAAATTTCTTCTGTAACAAAAGGAAGATATGGATGAAGCAGACGGATACTTTCTTCGAGGATATCCATCAAAACTGTAGCCTGACGGTCTTTTTCTTTATCATCGCCATTCTTAAAGTTGATTTTTGTAGCTTCAACATACCAGTCGCAGAATTCATTCCAGAAGAATTCCATAAGTGCGCTGGCTGCATCGTTATAACGATAACCTTCAAGAGCCTCTCTTACTGTCTTTACAGCGTGATTTAAGCGGCTGTAAATCCACTTGTCGAGTTCTGTAAGGTCTGCGTCTGTAACAGAAATAAGGTTACGTCCTTCAAGGTTACCCAAGAGGTAGCGCGAAGCATTCCAAACCTTATTACAGAAACGTGAACCAAGTTTGAATGAGTCTTTATCAATAAGAACATCCTGTCCCTGAGCACACATAAAGCCGAGAGTGAACTTAAGGGCATCGGCACCGTACATATCAATAATCTCAAGAGGATCCATTCCGTTTCCAAGAGACTTAGACATTTTGCGGCCCTGCTTATCGCGAACAAGTCCGTGAATATAAATATCATGGAAAGGAGCTTTTCCTGTAAACTCAAGACCGGCCATAATCATACGGCAAACCCAGAATGGAATGATATCATAGGCTGTAAGAAGAGCCTGGGTTGGATAGAATTTTGCAAGATCTTCAGTTTCCTGAGGCCATCCCAAAGTAGAGAAAGGCCAGAGCCATGAAGAGAACCAGGTATCAAGTACGTCCGGATCCTGTTCAATATTTTTTGAACCACATTTTGGACAGCAAACTGGATCTGTACGGCTGCAGATTGTTTCACCACATTCACAGTACCATACAGGAATTCTGTGTCCCCACCAAATCTGACGGCTTACACACCAGTCGCGGATATTTTCCATCCAGTGGCTGTAAGTATTTTCCCACTTCTTAGGATAGAATACCAGTTCACCCTTTCTCCATGATTCAAGGGCTTTCTCAGCCATTGGCTTCATTTTTACGAACCACTGGTCAGAAAGATAAGGTTCTACAACTGTTTTACAGCGGTAACATTTACCAACTGCATGAACGATTTTTTCTTCACCCTTGAAGAGGCCTGCAGCTGTCAAATCTTCAATTACTAATGCACGAGCCTGTTCTGGTTTGAGTCCACGGTATTTTTCAGGAACATTTTCATTCATTCTTCCGTCTGGAGTAAGAAGATTGATTACTTCCAGATTGTGGCGGAGACCTACTTCCCAGTCGTTAGGGTCATGAGCTGGTGTGATTTTAACCATACCAGTTCCGAATTCCATATCAACATATTCATCAGCGATGATTGGAATCTCTTTTCCGGTAAGAGGAAGTTTGAGCATTTTTCCAACGAGTGCCTTGTAGCGGTCATCGTTAGGATTTACAGCAACAGCTGTATCACCAAAGAAGGTTTCCGGACGAGTTGTTGCAACTTCAATCTTGCCAGAACCATCAGCATATTCATAATAAAGGTGATACATTGCACCTGGTGTATCTTCGTGGTCTACTTCATCATCGGCAAGAGCTGTTCCACAACGAGGACACCAGTTTACAAGGCGCTTACCTTTGTACATAAGACCGCGTTCATAAAGAGTTACGAATACATCGCGAACTGCGGCAGAAAGGCCTTCGTCGTATGTAAAGCGCTCGCGGTCCCAGTCTGTTGAGTTACCAAGTTTTTTCTGCTGCTTTACAATAATATCATGGTGCTGATGAGTTACTTCCCATGTGCGTTCAACAAGCTTTTCACGGCCAAGGTCAAAACGAGTTTTTCCCTCTTTTTTAAGCTGACGTTCAACAACGTTCTGAGTAGCGATTCCGGCATGATCTGTACCTGTAAGCCAGAGAGTATTGTCGCCCTTCATACGATGATAGCGAACTACGATATCCTGGAGAGTATTGTTGAGACCGTGTCCCATGTGAAGAACGCCGGTTACGTTTGGAGGAGGAATGACGACAGAATAAGTATTGGTTTTCTTGTTGCAGTCTGCGCACTGGCACTTGTACTGCTCATGTACCGGAGAAGCTTCATCGCTGGCTGGTTTAAAATAGCCCTTGCTTTCCCATTCGTTGTAAATTCTGTCTTCAAAAGACTTAGGCTCGTAGGCCTTTTCTAGTTCAATTGCTTTCATTCTGTCATTCCTCTTAAAGCATTAATTTAAAATATTGGTGAAAATTATAATGAATTGTAAAATTTTTGTCATCATATAAAACAGTCCTGCCACTTCCGTGAAAACTGACTATCGCCAACGGGGATGATGTTGTCGATAGTCAGTTTTCACTCCGTGTCAGGACTGTTGTGCAAGTCCAATATTTATGCATTTAAGAAGAATGACTTTCGAGTACTATTTCTTAAACTTAATTACAGTTTCGTAGTCTTCGCTTGTCCAGTCTGGATTTACTACCATGTCGAGATCTGCATTAAGCGAAATGCCTTTTTTGAAGGAATAAGAACGTTCTGTGTCCTTGCAGTCAAAAGAAATTGAAACACCAGATGTATCTGCTTTTACTTTGAAGTTCTGAACTGTACCATCTTTAAAGGTGTATACTTCTTCTCCAGTGCTTGTTTTTGTAAGCACAATTTTTCCATCAGCAGAGAAAGTCCAGTCTGCATCCCATTTTTTGTCCTGCCAGGTACCTTTGATTCCACCAAGGTCCAAAGCAAAGAGGCCTGTTGTAATAACTGCTGCTACAGCTAATGCCAATAGTTTTTTCATAATAAAATAGCTCCTTAATTGATATAGAATATTTTAATTCTATCACAACAATTAATCGTGTCAATGATAAAAAAAAGTTCTGCCACTCCCGTAAAAAATGCCTGTCGCCAACGGGGATGATGTTGTCGTCAGTCATTTTTTACTCCGTGTCAGAACTTTTCTCGCATACCATAATGCATTTTTATTCTGAAAACTTATTCATCGAGCGTAATCTTATTTCCAGTGTAGAGGAAGTAGTAGCGTCCCTTAGCGGCAATGAGCTCGTCGTGGGTGCCGCGCTCAATAATATTTCCGTGCTCCAGAACAATAATCTCGTCCGCATTGCGTACCGTAGACAGGCGGTGCGCAATTACAAACGTAGTGCGTCCCTTCATCAGCGAATCCATACCGTCTTCGATTAACTTTTCGGTTCGTGTATCAATAGACGAGGTCGCCTCATCCAATACTAAAACCGGAGGATTTGCTACAGCCGCTCGGGCAATTGCCAGTAACTGGCGCTGTCCCTGACTTAAGCTTGCACCATCGCCGGTAATTACAGTATCGTAACCATTTTCCAGATGGCGGATAAAGTGATCTGCATTTGCAAGCTTTGCAGCCTCATAAATCTGCGCATCAGAAGCCTCGAGGTTTCCGTAGCGGATATTATCTTTAATGGTTCCTGTAAATAAATGTGTTGTCTGCTGAACCATACCCAAAGACTTGCGGAGCGAGCTCTTGGCAATATCATTCAAAGGAATGCCATCGTAAGTAATTTTACCGCAGCCTTCCGGAACATCATAAAAACGTGAAAGAAGATTGATTGTAGTAGTTTTTCCAGAACCTGTAGAACCTACAAGAGCAATTTTCTGTCCAGGCTTTGCGTGAATGCAGATATCGTGCAAAACTGTTTTTTCAGGCTTATAACCAAAAGTTACGTGATCAAATACCACTTCACCTTCAAGCTTTTTCAAGGAGCTGTCTACAGGATTTTTCCAGGCCCATTCGCCGGTAGTTGCATAAGACTGAACAAGATGGCGTTCACCATCATCTTCCTGTCCATCAGCTTTAGCTTCAAACGCATTTACGAGAGTATACTTACCTTCGTCAATTTCTTCTTCTTCATCAATTACGGCAAAGATGCGTTCTGCACCGGCAAGTGCATTCAAAACAGAGTTTGCCTGCATAGACATCATAGAAATCGGCTGACTGAAAGATCTTGTATACTGAAGGAATGCTGCAATCGTTCCAAGATTCATAACTCCGGTAAAGAAGTTAAAGTTCATTGTTCCGCTTTCGCCAAGAATCATCAGGGCTGCAGCAAGGATTGCAACAACTGCATACTGCATATGGCTGAAGTTATTCATCATTGGGCCCATAAGACCACCATAAGTCATGGCATCTGTTCCGGCCTTGCGAAGGTTATCGCTGAGCTTATTAAACTGAGCCATAGCTTCACCTTCATGATTGAATACTTTAATTACCTTCTGTCCTTCTACCATTTCTTCTATAAAACCATTAAGTTCGCCGATACACTTCTGATTTTCACGGAAGGCTTTAGCAGAACGTTTTCCTACAGCAGCCATGCTCAAAGTAATAAGGAACATTGTAGCAAGCATTACAATTGTCAAAAGCGGGCTCAAGGAAATCATCATAACAAATACAGCTGTAACTGTTATAATAGAAGAAAAAAGCTGTGGAATTGTCTGACTCATCATTTCGCGCAGTGCATCTGTATCGTTTGTAAAGCGCGACATAAGTTCACCGTGTGTATGAGTGTCGTAATACTTAATAGGAAGTTTTTCGAGTCTTGAGAACAAATCGCAGCGTACGTTGTAAAGAAGATTTGTAGAAATATAAATCATCAAACGTGAGTTACACCATGAAGCAAGTACGCCTAGTCCAAACAAGGCAAGAACTCCAAGAAGAAGTTTTGCAAATCCGCTGAAATCCGGATTCTGATGTCCAATAAGAGGAATGATATAATTATTCAAAGCCGGCTTAATCAGATAAGTTCCAATTACAGAAGCCCCGGAACTTGTGATTACACAAAGGAATACTACAAGCCAGAGTGCCTTAAATTTTCCCATATACTGAAGGATGCGGCCAATTGTTTTTTTAGTATTTTTAGGTTTTCCAAAACCTTTTTGTCTCATAGGTGGCATTAGTTTTCACCTCCTTCACTTTCCTCAGCAAGGTCTGCGTCTCCACTTCCCTGCTGCTGAGATTCGTAAACCTCGCGATAAATCTTACTGGTTTCAAGAAGCTCGTCGTGAGTTCCAACGGCACTTACAGTTCCTTCATCAAGAACAATTATTTTGTCTGCATCTTTTACAGAAGAAATTCGCTGAGCAATAATAATTTTTGTAGTTTGAGGAGCAAGCTCTTTAAGTGCGTTTCTGATTCTGCCTTCAGTAGCAGTATCAACTGCCGATGTAGAATCATCAAGAATCAAAATCTTTGGATTCTTTAGGAGGGCACGGGCAATACAAAGTCTCTGCTTTTGACCGCCGGAAACGTTCACACCCCCCTGTCCGAGCATTGTTTCGTAACCTTCAGGGAAAGAATTAATAAACCCGTCTGCATCGGCAGCCTTACAAGCTGCAACAATCTGTTCATCAGTTGCTTCTTTGTTACCCCAGCGCAGGTTATCTTTGATTGTTCCGCTAAAGAGTACGTTCTTCTGAAGAACCATAGCAACGCTGTCACGCAAAGTTGTGATATCATAATTGCGGACATCAATTCCGCCGATTTTTACAGAACCTTCAAGAACATCATAAAGGCGAGGTAAAAGTGCTACAAGCGAAGTTTTTGAAGAACCTGTAGAACCGATAATTCCAACCACCTGCCCGCTTTCAATTTTAAGGTTTATATCTTTAAGAATGCAGTTATCTGCCTTTTTATTGTAACTGAAATCAACCTTATCAAATTCAACAGAACCGTCTTTTACTTCCATTACAGGATTTGCAGGATTGTCGATATCCGGAACTTCATCCAGAACTTCTACAATACGCTGATTTGAAGCCTGTACCATAACGAGTGATACGAATACCATTCCAAGGAACATAATAGACGAAAGAACTTGAGTTACATAAGTAAAGAAGCTGATAAGCTCGCCGCTGAGCATCTGTCCGCCTACAACAAGACGACCACCAAACCACATTACGGCAATCATTGAAACATACATTACCAGCTGCATAATCGGCATCATAAAGATGATAAGTTTTTCGGCATGTACCTGAGCACGGCGAACATCGTCTGCGGCCTTGCGGAATTTATTTTCCTCAAAATCACCACGAACATAAGCTTTTACAATGCGGATTCCAATGAGGTTTTCCTGAATTGCGCCGTTAAAAGCATCAAACTTTTTCATCATGGCAACAAATCGAGGATGTGCCATAGTAGAAATTGTGAGAATTGAAATTACAATAACCGGCACGGCAATCAAAAAGAGAATTGCAAGCTGTGAATTCATTCTGAATGCCATGATTGTTCCTGCAATCAACATAAATGGAGAACGAACACACATATGAATGAGCATACGGTATACATTCTGTGCCATGTTTACGTCGGTTGTAAGACGTGTTACAAGAGAGGCTGTACTGAAGCGGTCGATATTCGCAAACGAAAAAGTCTGAATCTTCTGATAAAGTCTTGTTCTAAGCGTATATGCAAAGCCCTGAGCCGCCACTGTTGAACAGCGTGTTCCCATAACTCCACAGAATAAAGAAAAAACGGCGATACCAATCATGATTGCACCGTATTTTGCAACAAAAGGCAGGTCCTTACCTGCGATACCCACGTCGATAATTTTGGCCATGATAAACGGAATGATTACTTCCATCACAACTTCGCCAATCATTACGATTGGAGATAAAATTGAATTGATGATGTACTTCTTATTCAGGCCACGTGTAAGTTTTCTGATAGTAGACATAGTGTTAAATTTAACGAAAAGAGATGTGAAAATTCAAGTAAGAAAACTCTTAATAAATTGTAAAAAAAACTCACATGGAAAAAGGAAATCAGACAACATCATCCCCGTTGGCTGATGTCCTTTTTCCATGTGAGTTATATAACAGGTAAGGCTGTTTTTTCTTATTTGATTTTCACATCCTCAAAGCCGAGGGCGAGCATAAACTGTGTGATTACACGAACAGCGTATTCGCGGGCTTCTTCGAGTACACCCTCTGCAACCATGTCTTCTACCGCTTCGGCTTTTGCTTTTTCTATTTCATCAAAAACTTCCTGAGTAGAAATCGGTACCCAGATGCTCTGCTTTTCATCAAAAACGCCCTGACTGACTATTTCGTTTCCAAGGATTTCTGCAGGAGGCACTGTAAGGGTAATTGTTTTCCCATCTAATGAAACGCTGTAGGAAACATCAGTTATATCGGTAATTCCTGCCCGAACAAGACCTGTGTATTTTATGATACTATAACTTTTTGCAAAACCTGAAGATTTTTTGAGAGTGATAATGTCGCTATAGCGATACTTTGCGGTCACGAGCTCCTGACAATAAGAAAGCTGGCGGTCTACAAGAGCAAGTTTACTTTCTGTTCTTACAATTCCAAAGCGTTTGAAACCAAAATAGCCGCCACAAAGCAGCAAAAGAACAACTACAATAGAGACAATAACACGAACAAAAATCTTCTTTATCATAGAAAATATTATAGCGCATTTACAGTTTTTTTGTTGTTTTTTTTTCCACATCTTTATATCTTTAAACATATAAAGAAGAAAAGGAGGCGTCGAGAGAGATGGCTGACGAAGAAGTAAAAAAAGCAAAAAGAGTGCGCCGCAGCGTAGGCCCTGCAATGCTTTTCTGGCTGATTGTCCTTGTACTCGCAGTAGTTGCAGGATTTTCAAGTGTTTATGTAGTTGATGAAACGGAAAACGCGGTAATCACGAGGTTTGGAAAGTACACTCAGACTGTAGGTTCCGGTCTTCACGTTAAGCTGCCTTTTGGAATCGACAAAAACTATAATGTCGACATCAAAACTCTCCGTGCAGAGCAGTTTGGTTTTAAGACTGTAAAATCCGGCCGTAACAATGAGTACAAAAATAATATTTCAGAAGAATCTGAAATGCTCACAGGCGACCTTAATATAGTAGATGTTGAGTGGGTAATTCAGTACAAAGTCACAGATCCTAAACAGTGGCTTTTTAATGTTTATGAGCGCGAGCAGACAATCCGCGACATTTCCCGCTCGGTAATCAATACTCTGGTTGGCGACCGCGCAATTTTCGACGTAATCAGTGCAGACCGCTCTACAATTCAAAACCTTGCACAGGACCAGATGAACGAAAACTTTAAGGCTCTGGGGCTCGGAATCAACGTAACAACCGTTCAGTTCCAGAACGTAGTTCCACCGGTAGAGGTTCAGGCCGCCTTTGAAGACGTAAACAAGGCAAGTCAGGATATGAAGCGCCTTATCAACGAAGGTAAGGAAGAGTACAACAAAGAAATACCTAAGGCACAGGGTGAAGCTGACCGTCAGATTCAGGTTGCGGAAGGTTATGCTTCTGAACGTGTAAACATGGCAAAGGGTGATGTTGCCCGCTTCAATGCCGTTTACGAAGAATACAAACGCGCTCCAGCAGCAACTAAAGAGCGAATCTATCTTGAAACTATGGCAGAGATTTTTGGCAGCGAGAAAAAGCCTGAGCTGATTGACAGCGAGCTTGAAAATCTTGTTCCGGTAAAAAATCTTAAGGACTAATGGGGGTTCAGATATGACAAGAGCAATGAAAAAATTTATCGGCTGGCTTATAGCCCTCGTGATTCTGTTTATTCTTTTTGTTTTGACAGGACCTTTCTATATTGTAAATGAAGGAAGACAGGTAGTTATTACCCGCTTCAGTAAGATTGTTGATTCACATGAATCAGCAGGTCTTTACATAAAAGTGCCTTTCCTTGATCAGGTAACTGAATATCCAAAACTGATTCTTTCTCTTGATGGTGACCCTCAGAGCATCACAACTAAAGAAAATCAGTATATAATAGTAGATACTACATCAAGATGGCGAATTACAGACCCGGTTGCTTTCTATCAGAACTTCCAGACTCTGGACAATGCATATAACAAACTTTCTGATATTGTTGACTCATCATGCCGTACCATCATTACTCAGAACAGAATGAGCGAAATAGTTCGTTCTTCTAACATCATTAACGAGCGAAAAACTACTGATACAGAAAAGGATGAAGAAACAAAGGAAATTGACAAGCTTGTAAATGCTGATACTGTAAACGAAGTTGTAACAAAAGGCCGAAGTGAACTTTGCCGCCAGATGACAGCAAAGGCTCAGGAAGAAGTTAAGGGATGGGGAATTGAACTTTTGGATATTGTTCCCCGCCAGGTAAAATACTCTGATGAACTTAATGAATCTGTTTACAACTCAATGATTAAGGATCGAAATCAGGTTGCACAGGCTTACCGTTCACTTGGTGAAGGTAAAAAAGCTGAATGGCTTGGTCGACTCGAAAATGACAAGCGCACAATTGCTTCTGAAGCATACCGTAAGTCTGAGGAAATTAAGGGTGCTGCCGATGCTGAAGCAGCTGCAATTTATGCCACTGCTTACAACAAAGATCTTGAGTTCTACACCTTCTGGAAGAGTATGGAATCTTACAAGCAGAATCTTAAAGACTACCCTGCTACCTACAGTACTAAGATGGATTATTTCAAGTATCTGTATGGGGCAGATGGTAAGAGATAGAAAGATCCCCGGGTCAAGCCCGGGGATGACAATACAGGGCAAGCCCTGCGATGACAGTAAGTGTCATTGTCGGGCTTAACCCGACAATCTGCACAAAACAGACATTTACAGATTGCCCATTCAAGCCGGGCAAAGAATAAAACAATATAGGACAAAGACATAATTTATGAATTTACTCACAATAGAAAACGGAGAACTTAGACTTAATACCAACCTCGATGAATACACTTTTGGAAAAACTGCACACGATGCGGTTTTGAATCAGGAAGGTGTGATTTTTGACGGCAAGAATTTCCGGCAATGGACTTTTGAAGAAGTAAAATCTTATGATGTCGAAAAAGACGGCCAACAGGAACGTTTAGTTTTCTATTGTGCAGAAAATCCACTAGGCGATGTAAAAAATGCAAAAACACTCGCCCAGTTTTATGAAGAAGGCGGAGAAACTGCACTTGCAGCAGTTCGCTCAGTGTGTACTGCCCTCACTGCAGCAGCAAAAGACGGCAATCCAATTCCTATGGTTGGAGCCGGTGGAATTATCGTAGCTGAGGAAAAAGTTCTGTTTGCACCTCAGTCACTTTTTAATTATGCAATCAATACGCTTACTCCAGAAGATGCTGTAGTCCAGAATCACGGTTTTTTGAACGAAACAATCAGCGGACTCCCTGCTCTTTGTTTTGAACGGGCTGCAATAATTTACAGGCTCCTTACACAAAATGTTCCTTTTGGTGCCAGAGATTCAATTGCCCGCAATGCAGATATTTTTGACCACAATTTCCTTCCAATAGAATATTGCGTAAATGGAATTGATTCTGAGCTGGCTGCCTTAATTAATAATTCACTTCGACTCACTTCAACAGAAGTAAATGTTCCGGGCAAAAAGAAAAAGGGAAAATCAAGCGAAGATTTAACTCCGGAAGCAGACTTCCCTCTTGAAAAACTTGACGAAGCATTCCGCTTGAGCCAGAACACAGCAGACGACAAAGCTTTTGAAGAAAAAGTCGCAGCATATAAGAAATCTCAGAATTCAAAAATTAATACAAAACGAAAAATCAAACGCAATTCAACCACAATTGGAGTTACTATAGCAATTGCACTGGTTGTAATTATTGCAAGTATAAATACTGTAAAAACCCGTGGAGAAGATTATACATCAGTAGGTCTTACATCCACTGAAACAATCCGGGCCTATATGAATGGCGTAAATGAAAAAGATACAATGCTGCTTTCAGATTTTGGCCATGGAAAAGAAGCCGGTAACTTTGGAGATATGGTAAGCCGCATTTACGTTATGCACAAACAGCGTCTTGCTTATGGAAATGATAACGGATTTGGATATCCATCAAACTGGCTTTTCTATATTACAGATGAAAAAAAATATGCACGTTCAGGAGTCTACGGAATTACAAATCTTAAGATTGACGGAAAAGCACAGGAACTTGAAGTAGAACTTCATAAAAAGAACGAAAAAGTCCCACCACTTACAAAAGAAGGCAATGTAAGTCTCGAAAATGGAAGTACATCGGTTCATAATGTTGAATTTTATCTGATTTATACAGAAGGTGAAGAAGCTGACTTTATGGTAGACAAGATTGTATCTACCTATACCCTTACCTATAAAAAGAACCGCTGGATAATCACAGATATGAACGAAGTAAAACGCACCGCTCTCAATGTTGACTGTAATCAATTCAAAAATGATTATTTTTCTCAGGTTGAAAAAACTGAAGGTGATGTAATGAAGGCTACAGATAACCTTCGCTCAAAATATGAGTGGCTCCCGGAACGTGATGCAATGCAGCGTGAACACGACCAGATTGAATATTATCTGACTCACCCTTATGCATCTCTTGGGTTCTAACTTGACAAATCTGTGTTTTTTGTCATAATGAAACAACGAGGTAAACATGGAATACAATGTTGAAAAACAGCACGCAAAGGGAAAACTGCACGCTATTGAGCGAATTAATGCACTTTGCGACAAAGATTCATTCGTAGAAACATATCAGGGTGTAAAACATAACTGTACAAGTTTTGGAATGGATAAAAAAGATATTCCTTATGATGGCGTTATCACCGGATTCGGAAAAATAAATGGACGTAAGGTTGCTGTATATGCACAGGACTTTACTATTCAGGGTGGTTCTTTAGGCCACATGCACGGCCGCAAAATTGCAGATCTTACAAAAATGGCAATTGATGCACGTTGTCCTGTAATCGGAATTAACGATTCGGGTGGAGCCCGTATTCAGGAAGGTGTAGAAGCTTTGGGCGGATACGGTAACGTATTCAATCAGAACGTTCGCGCTTCTGGAGCAATTCCACAGATTTCTATTATTGCAGGTCCTTGTGCCGGTGGTGCCGTATATTCACCTGGAATCACAGACTTTATCTTTACTGTTGATAAGGTAACTCAGATGTTCATTACAGGACCAAAAGTTGTTAAGTCTGTAATGTTCATGGATATTTCTGCAGAAGACCTTGGTGGTGCAAATATTCACGCACAGAAGTCTGGTGTTTCACACTTCCGTTGTGAAGATGAAAAATCATGCTACGAAGAAGTTCGCCGCCTTCTGGACTATATTCCACACTACTTTGGCGACAAAATTGAACCAAACGAAAAATTCAAGTTTGATGAAAAGAAAGCCGCAAAGAGAATCAAGGAAATTCTTCCAGAAAATCCTCGTCAGGGTTACGACGTTCGCGATGTTATTAACTGCGTAATTGACGAAGATTCATTCCTCGAAATCATGAAAGAATTTGCAATCAACTGTGTAGTTGGCTTTGGTAAAATTGAAGGCCGCACTGTTGGTATTATTGCAAACAATCCTAAAGGACTCGGTGGTGTCCTTGACTGCGATGCTTCTGATAAGATTGCCCGCTTTATCCGCTACTGCGACAGTTTTGACATTCCTCTTCTTACATTTGTTGATGTTCCAGGCTTTATTCCGGGACCTCAGGAAGAACAGAAAGGTATTATCCGCCACGGTGCAAAGGTAATTTATGCATACAGTGAAGCTACAGTACCTAAATTGACTGTAATTTTACGCAAGGCTTATGGTGGTGCTTATATTGCTATGTGTTCAAAACACCTTGGTGCAGACTTTGTTTATGCATGGCCAAAGGCAGAAATTGCTGTAATGGGTGCTGAAGGAGCTATTGAGATTCTGTTTGCTAAGGAACTCAAGGATCCTAACAAGGCTGCAGAAGTTCAGGCTGCATCAGAGAAATATAAGAATGAAATCATGACTCCTTATATTGCTGCTGAGCGCGGATATATTACTGAAATCATTCAGCCGGAAGATACTCGTAAGCGTATTGTTGCTAGCTTCGACTTCCTTGAAACAAAGATTTTCACAAATAAACCTTTGAAAAAGCACGGAAATATTCCATTGTAATCTAAGTAAATTTGATACTTTAGATACTCCCGCTGAAAAAATCTGAAGGCTGCTGGTGAGCCTCGACGCTTCGCTCTGTATATGGTGCGAGGCTCGTACTTTTAGTATCGGCTCAATGCAGCCTTCAGCTTTTTTCTGCTCCGTATCTAAAGTATCACAATCTCTTAAATCTTACTATTTTCTGTCATTACAAAGGTTTGTTTGCGAAAATAAACGCGGCTTGGACGGTGAATTTATCGGGAGCGCCGTTTTCTTTTGTTTCGCGGCGGTTTGAACCGTATTTGTATATTCCGTTTTCTTTGAAACAGCAGGTGCAGGCTGGGTGAAGCCAAATGTTTTCATCTGGGACACCTGCTTTTTTTATTGCGGCTAAGTTGGCTTTTTCCAGCGATAGTCTGTACAATTGGCCGCCACCGGTATTCCAGTCTACCTTTATGCCCGCTTCAAGTGGGCGCACACAATCGGGAGTAAAGTTTTCTGCAAACCAGTTTGCCCTTTCTTCATTTACTATATAGCAGCAGTCTCGGATGTGAGGACCAAGGATTATGCAAAAATCTTCTACCCTAGCCCCATAATTTTTTCTTGCCAGCTTTATTGCATCTACGATAATTCCGGTTCCTTTCCAGCCCGAATGAACTATACCGAACACACCGGTTACAGGGTCGTAAATATATAGTGGCATACAGTCTGCTACGGTTACGGTTGGAATGAGGTTACGATTTGTTGTGATAAGACCATCACCAATTTTATCTCTGGTGTCTTCTGTAGATTTTATGTCGTATACAATGTGGGTATGATCTAATTGAACGGGAACTAATTCTCCGGTGTTTGAGGGTGTGTTCTCTGAGTTCAACCACTTCAATTTTTCCCGATTCGGATTTGTTTCATTCCATCGAAAACGCATGCTACCGGCGAATTTCAGTGTGAGTCCACAAACAGGAGCACCATCCACCACTTTACCTTTACGATGGAACTGAAAGAACTCAAAAATATCACTAGCTTTGTTCGGTTGCAGCATCAATTGGCTCCAGCTCAGAGAGATAGAATTCAGCTTTTTTCAAGACTTCCCAATTAGAACGCAGGGAATCTTTCCATACACGATTACGATGTCCTTTTATTGATGAAAAATTCTGCAGCCCGTCATGAACCTTGTCTCTTTCTTCTGAAAGAATGCCTGTAAGGCATTTATCAATCATCTTTGAGCCTTTATCAAACTTTTTAACAATATCGTGAATCTCAGTTTCTGTTGTAGTCATCATTGAATCAATCTGATTCTGTACCTGAAAGTTACGGATGCGGCTTGTAGCAAATTCTTCAAACAAAGCCCCGTATTCTCCTTCCGGTGCCAGTCTATCAAAAAGTTCCTTCATCTGACTCATTGCCTGAACAAAAAGATTAAGACCTTCTGAATATTCAACACGATTTTCGTTACGGATAAAAATTCCTTCCATCATGACATCATTCAAAACAGGAATCATTTCATCATAACGGTTTTCGCAGAACCACGACAAAAATCCGCCGGTAAGTTCACAGGAAAATGGAACCCGAAGCCACAGTTTTTGCCACGGACGATATTTAAGAGAAGGGAATTCAGAAAGTTCAAAGTCATTGCTGAGATAAGTTTCAAGATTTTTCTTTTTACGTTCACGAAGCCAGTCGCCCCAGCGAACCTCAATAATCTTGCGCCAGTGACTGCGGAAATTAGGAAACCAGGCTTCTACCCCTTCGATATTCCCCGGGAGCCAGTCATAATCAGAATTAACGATTTTACCAATCTTTAGAATCGGTACACTGGAAATAAAAATCTGAATGGCACCAAAACATTGATTTGCCTTGGCAATAAATTCCTTGATAGTGCGTTCAATATCTTTATCCTGTGCATTCTTTGTAATTTCCTTACGCTGACTGAACATAAGCATTGCTTCAAGAACTTCATTTTGAACCGGAAGTACATTTGTAAACACAGCGGCAAAGCTTGAATAATCATTTACAGCATTGCGGTAAGGACAGGTATAATTATTTTCCGTAAGATTTGTAAACTGAGAAGTAAAATGAATATAAGGGAGTCGTGTAAACTGGCGGAGCCAGTTCAGTGAACTTACCGCCCCATACAGACTTGCCTTAGTTCCACCATCAATATTTTTGAGAATATTATCAAGATTTTTTAAGAGGCGATTTTTTACATCTGGAGTTGGTTCTGTTTCAAAGCCCAGAGAAAAAGGATCTGCCTCGGAATTAATCATATCTGAAAGTTCTGGTGTAACAAATGAACTAAGGAAAACATAAAAATCTCCGGGACTTTCATCTATTATATTAAAATATGGTTTAAAGAAATCTGCAGCAGATTTTAAGGTACGAAGATGCTCGTAAAAAACAGAATCAAGCACAGCGTTTCTATGATTTACAATTCCAGGATGTTCCCTGGTTATTCGGCGTGCCATTGAAGCAAGCACATCTTCGTTATAAATCTTTTCGGGATTCTTTTTTTCAAGAAGGCCACGAAGCCATAATAAAAAACGATAAAAGGCAGATTCCTCTTTATAGCGGATATGCAGAGAAATATTTTTGTCTGTAGACTGATTATCAGTATCGACCAGCTGAATAACAGAAACTGATGTCTGATTTAATTTTTCAAGCATGTCGTTGCGTTCTGCCGAATCCATTCCGGCTACAAGTTTATCGAACGCACTTCTGTTTAAATTATCTGCCATACTGTAATTATGAACTGAAATATCCTATTCTTCAAGAGAAAATAAATAGAAAAGCAAATTCATCTTTGCAACCAAAAAAAAAGTCCGGCAATAACCGGACATTTTGACTTAGCTCCCACGGGAGTCGAACCCGTCTCTCCGCCTTGAGAGGGCGATGAACTAAACCGATATTCGAGGGAGCCTTATTTACTCAAAAAAAAACTGAATCATTTCTGATTCAGTTTAGTTCCCCAAGGAGGATTCGAACCCCCACAGTCAGAACCAGAATCTGAAGTGCTACCATTACACAATCGGGGAATAAATAAGTGAGTATTAATATA
>OCVV012889144.1_pt1 | contig 18207 bp, 14 predicted proteins | sample 1539721 | NCBI WGS metagenome assembly OCVV01 (sample SAMN02144230, study PRJEB22623) | gut metagenome | biome: sheep rumen | host: Ovis aries | place: New Zealand | reverse complement strand
CCTTATCTTTTTCAACTTATCAAAAGTTTTTGAAAATTCAAAAAAGATGCGTTGATACGTTAGTGACCGCAATTTATAGCCTTTTTCTGGTAAAAAGATACGTTAGTAGATACGTTAGCAGATGTGTTAAAAAGTGTAAATTTCCGCTATTTATAGGGATGTATCGGCTCTGATAGATACGTTAGTAGATACGTTAGTAAAAAAATGCAGAAATTTAGAAAAAAATGAAAAAAATAGTAAAAAAGCGGTAAAGAACTTTACAATTCCTTACCGCTGGCTATTTATTCTATTGTTGCCTTTTCCCTGAAAACAAGTTTCAGCCCCTTATAGCCTCTTACATAAGTTTTCTTGTCGTTCTGTACGTAGCAAGGACTGATATTTAACTCTTGGAAATGTGTAGCAAGATAATTTGTGATTGTTTTTTGTTTCAAGGGAGTCTCTGCATTTTGAAAGCACCAATGCTGATAGTTATAATATATGTCTGCGCTTGTTTCTTTGAAATTATCATCATCAGCATTAAAAGTGAATCGTTCCTTGAAGAACGCAAGGAAATTAAAACTTTCATTTTTGAGGTTTTCAAGGGATTTTTTTGATTTTTCCGAAACAGTGAACTTGAAATCATTCTGTATAAGCCTTTGCAGACCAGCGAAACACCAATTAAAGATTCCTTGTATCTCACTTTCAATAACCTGAGATATGTTGCTTTTATCCTGCGATTCTTCACGGGTTTTCGGTTTTGTTTGGATTATAAGCTGTCTGCGGAAGAATCCGTTTGAGGTATCATATAAAGCCTGTAAGCAATTGTTTCCAAACATGATAACTCTTGTATACACATTTCCACTGTGTCGGCTCTTGAATTTGCCCTCTATGTGTATACGTCCTTTATTGGTGACGATTTTTTTAATCATGGAAGTATCGGACAACTTTTCGGCTTTAATATCGTCATCAAAATAAATGAGTTTGTTTTCAATGTCGTTTAGGATAAATTTATCAGTTGCAAGTTTGTCTATTCCCTCACACACAATATTGCCCTCAAATATCGTCTTTAAAGCTGTGCCGATAACTGTTGACTTGCCTTCACCTCCACTGCCGATAACGGATAAGCACTTCTGCGCTGCCGTCTCGGGAATAAGGCAATACCCCATATATTCTTGTAAGGTCAGAATGTCATCAGGTTCAAACATCTCCAAAAGGCAATTAGTGAACGTTTTCGGCTGTGGTGCGTTAGGATTATAGGCTATTTGCAGACGATTAAGGCAGAAACGCTTTTCATTGGTAAAAGTGCCGTCAACATTAAGTACACCATTTAGCAGATGTATTTCACGCAAATTAGGGCTAAAATTGTCCGCTGATACACTTATTTCAAGTGCCTTGTATATATTTTCTGTTTTCCTCGCAAGGTTAGTCACGATATAATCTTGTATTCTGCACTGTATATCTCTTTTCAAGGCGGTTTCTGAAATTGTGCCGCTTACATCATAGAATACACCGTTTATATTATGTAAGTCTCTGTCAGCGCAAAAACTCTTGACGAATAACGGCTCATTGACTGTATAGCCGTTTTTTCCCTGTATCAGCCATTCAGGGGACTTTTTATTTTTTGATGTGAGGAGTTCGCATATTTGCTTTAAAACGTCCTCTGTCAGCGTGCCTTGCGCCTGTGCATCTATCAGCATAGATAATACGCTTGGCTGTGCTGTTGTCTCCTGTTCTTCGGCTGCTGGTTCGTCTGCTATTCCGTTTTCTTTTAAAAATTCAAGTGTTGCTTTACTTGGCATTGGTTTTTACCTCTCTTTTTATATTTTCTGTAAAATTGTTTATCATTCTTTGTATTGTCGGCTGCCAGTTCTCGTACATAATGCGCCTTTTGTGCTTATCCAATAGGCTTTCAAGCAGAAATTCAACCGTTCCGAAATCGTCCAGAAATGCCGAAAATCTCCAATTAATTTCATTGTCTTTTGGTGTTTCCTGCGAATATTCTTTGAGAAGTCTGAAATAGTCAAGCAAGATGTCATGCTGTTGTAATGCCCATTCATCTGTTTGAAGATTCTTTTCATGTTCTGTTAATGGTCTTTCTTTCGGCTCGGAAACAGGATTTTCGCCTTTTGTCTCTGTGGGCGGTCTGATGTTCAGCCCAAAATCAGTATTTATCTTTTTTGCCGCCTGAAATGCGGAAATGTTAAAGTATTCTGAAACAAATCTGACAGAATCACCGCTTTTCTGACAGCCGAAACAGTGAAAAGTGTTCGTTTTTTTATAAATATGAAGTGACGGGGTTTTCTCACTGTGGAACGGACAGCAGATTTTATGCGCTCTGTTCGGCTGTGTGTAGTAGGTGCCTATAACTTCTGTTATATCTGATTTTTCAGCAATTTCCCGGATAAATTCCCAAAAATCACTTTTTTGTATCATATTTATCAGTCCTTTAAATAAAAAAAAACGGGAGTATAAAACAATTGTTTCATACTCCCTGATTAATCTTTACATTTAGTCAATACTTACAAAAATACACAATACGATTTGTATATTTTTCTTGCTTAAATTCATGTTGACAAATCACAAAATTTATGGTAGAATAGACGTAATCAAAGGAGTATATTATTTTATTGCTTTAGCAGGCTGTAAAAAATTGTACTCTTACGGTGAATCGTTCCCCAACGGTTCGCCGCTTTTTATTTTTCAGCGCAATTTTTACAGTCATATTATAGCATACTTCTTCTGAAAATGCAATACTTTTTATATATGCTTCAAAACAAGTGTTTTTTCAATGCAAAACCGTTGATTATTGAAAAAAATATCCGAAAAGACTTGACTTTTGTAAAAAATTGCTGTATAATACAATTAAGATAAACTTTCCTTTGTGTAGCTTCCCCATATACAACCCCGTAAAGTTACGGGGTTCTGAAACCAAAAAGCCGTGCCATGTAGTTCATATTGATTCATATACAACCCCGTAAAGTTACGGGGTTCTGAAACTGGTGTATTTTGGTTAACAGCAACTATACAAGGGAAAAATAAAAGCCTCTGCAATTGCAGGGGCTTTTTTCCGCACTTTTTTACTGTGACTTATTAAAAATAATCTGATATAATATAAACAACACAAGAAAATCTGTAATTTGGATAAAAATAAATGATTTTTTTAAAAAAAATATATTTACATTGTCGGTTTAATGTGATATAATATGCATATGCTGATTATATTTTATGGATAAGCAAAGGAGTGATATATATGTCCAAAAACAAGGAATCATATGCAAAAGGAATGGGGCTTAAATCTGCGCTTGTTTCAGGGTCAAAAGTCTATATGACATCATTCGAGGGAGGAAACGACGCAAAACTCGAAAAAGTCGTTGAAAACAGCGAAATTGTCAGCCTTGCCGAGAAAGAATCTTTTTCCGCAGAAATATTCAAAAAAAATATAGGCTGCAAAATTGAAAACAAAAAGTTCAAGCACCCCAAAAGATATGATGTTATTGCCGATAATCCACTGTACAAAGGCTCTGTAAGGCAGGATATGCTCGGTCTTAAAGAAACTCTTGAAAAGAGATATTTCAATTCCGCAGACGGTACAGACAATGTATGTATTCAGGTTATCCATAATATTCTTGATATTGAAAAAATCCTCGCAGAATATATAACAAATGCAGTTTATTCTTTTGATAATATCGCAGGCTTCGGTGAAGATATAATCGGTATGGGAGGCTTTAAGCCGATATACACCTATAAGCAGTTTAAAGAGCCTGACAAATACAACAAAAAATTTGATGACATACTCAACAATAGCAGGCTCGGCTATTATGGAAAGGCATTTTTTGAAAAAAATGACCTCAAACACAATCCGAATAAGAAAAAACGTGACAAAAACCCATATATATTGAAATATGACAATGAATGTTATTATATTATCGCTCTCCTCAGCGGTCTGCGCCACTGGAACATACACAGCCATGCAAAAGATGACCTTGTTTCTTACAGGTGGCTTTATAACCTTGACAGCATACTCAACAGGGAATATATCAGCACTTTGAACTACCTCTATGATGATATTGCAGATGAACTCACCGAGTCATTTTCAAAGAACAGTTCAGCCAATGTGAATTATATTGCCGAAACTCTCAATATTGACCCCTCTGAATTTGCACAGCAGTATTTTCGTTTCAGTATAATGAAAGAACAGAAAAACATGGGCTTTAATGTCTCAAAGCTCAGGGAAATAATGCTTGACCGAAAAGAATTGTCGGATATCCGTGATAATCACAGAGTATTTGACAGTATCCGCTCAAAACTTTATACCATGATGGATTTTGTTATTTACAGGTATTACATAGAGGAAGCCGCAAAAACTGAGGCTGAAAACAGAAACCTCCCCGAAAATGAAAAGAAAATCAGCGAAAAGGACTTTTTTGTTATTAATCTCAGGGGAAGCTTTGACGAAAATCAGAAAGAAAAGCTTTATATTGAAGAAGCTAAACGCCTCTGGGAAAAACTTAAAGACATAATGCTGAAAATCAAGGAATTCAGAGGTGAAAAGGTTAAAGAATATAAAAAAGAAGTTCCGAGAATTGAAAGGATTCTCCCTCAGGGAAAAGATATTTCCGCTTTTTCAAAGCTTATGTATATGCTTTCCATGTTCCTTGACGGCAAGGAAATAAATGACCTGTTCACAACACTTATTAATAAATTTGACAATATACAGTGTTTCCTCAAAATTATGCCCCTTATAGGCGTAAATGTAAAGTTTACAGAAGATTATGCTTTTTTTAACAAAAGCGAAAAAATCGCTGATGAGCTGAGACTTATCAAAAGTTTTGCAAGAATGGGAGAACCCGTGGCAAATACTAAGCGTGTAATGATGATTGACGCTGTAAAAATTCTCGGAACTGACCTCAGTGATGATGAACTTGTGAATATGGCAGATTCATTCTTTAATGATTCAGAGGGAAATCTGCTCAAAAAAGGCAAGCACGGTATGAGAAACTTCATTATCAACAATGTTATAGAAAACAAGCGTTTCCATTATCTCATACGCTACGGCGACCCCGCACACCTCCACGAAATCGCAAAAAATGAGGCTGTTGTAAGATTCGTTCTCGGAAGAATTGCCGATATCCAGAAAAAACAGGGCAAAGACGGCAAAAACCAGATTGACAGATATTATGAAATCTGTGTCGGAAAAGACAGAGGAAAAACTGTTTCCCAAAAGTTAGATGAATTGACAAAAATTATTGTCAACATGAACTATGACCAGTTTGAGCAGAAAAAAGAAATTATCGAGAATACACGCACCAAAACGAAATACATGAGATACGATGAAGAGCAAAAATTAAGGAAAGACAACGCCGAAAGAGAGAAATTCAAGAAAATTATAAGCCTTTACCTCACTGTACTCTATTATGTTGTTAAAAATATTGTCAATATCAACTCACGCTATGTTATCGGCTTTCACTGTCTAGAACGTGATGCACAGCTTTACAGCGAGAAATACAATAAAGAAATAGATAAAAAAATTTCATCTCTGACAAAATTCTGTCTCGGTGAATCCGATGAAAAAAAGCTGAAAGCACTCGCCAAAAAGTCCCTTGAAGAACTCAAAACAACAAATTCAAAGCTTTACGAGAACTATATCAAGTATTCGGACGAAAGGAAAGCAGAGGAAGCCAAAAGACAGATTAACCGTGAAAGGGCTAAAACCGCCATGAATGCCCACCTCAGGAATACAAAGTGGAATGATATAATGTACGGTCAGTTAAAAGACCTCGCAGACTCAAAAAGCAGGATTTGTTCGGAGTTCAGAAACAAGGCTGCACATCTTGAAGTTGCAAGATATGCCCATATGTATATAAACGATATTTCCGAAGTAAAAAGCTATTTCCGGCTTTACCACTATATCATGCAGAGACGCATAATTGATGTTATTGAAAACAATCCAAAGGCAAAATATGAAGGAAAAGTAAAGGTTTATTTCGAGGACGTAAAGAAAAATAAAAAATATAACAAAAATCTCCTCAAACTTATGTGTGTTCCTTTCGGATACTGTATTCCGAGATTCAAGAACCTTTCAATTGAACAGATGTTTGATATGAATGAAACAGACAATTCAGACAAGAAAAAAGAAAAATAATTGTAAAAAAGTCTTGACTTTTGTATAATTTTGATGTATAATACAATTAGAGTAGGTTTTCCTTTGTATGGTTTACTCAAATACAACCCCGTAAAGTTACGGGGTTTTGAAACTCATCTTTGCAACATGCAAAGTGTACAAATACAACCCCGTAAAGTTACGGGGTTCTGAAACCGCCATTGTTATGGATACGTACTCTTCTTTGTTGATGACGAACAAATACAACCCCGTAAAGTTACGGGGTCAGCGGAAACTTAAAACTATACAAGGGAAAAAATAAAAGCCTCTGCAAATCGCAGGGGCTTTTTTTCCGCACTTTTTAGGTTGTATTTTTTAACACAACAGCGTATAATAAAATCAGAACAAGAGAAAAGGAGAAATAAAAATGCTTAATATCAGCGGAGAATATACAAATGCCGTTGTTTACACGGATAATATTGACAAATGCGCTTATGAACAGATTAAGGAACTTTGCGGACATTTTGCAATGAGAAATTCTGTTATCAGGGTTATGCCCGACTGTCACGCAGGAAACGGCTGTGTTATCGGCTTTACTGCCGTACTTAACGAAAAGAGGATTATTCCGAATATTGTCGGGGTTGATATCGGCTGCGGAGTAATGTCAACTGTTTTCAGGACAGGCAGAGACATTAATTTCAAGGCTCTTGACGAGTATATCCGCAGAAATATTCCGAGCGGAATGAATATTCATGATACAGCCCCCGAATATATTTCTTTTCATTCAGATTTAGTTCACGAAATTGACAATATCTGCCGCATTATCGGGGCGCAGGACAAGAGAGACATTTTTCTGAACAGTATCGGAACACTTGGCGGAGAAAATCACTTCATCGAAATCGGCAGAATTTCAGAAAATACCTATATGCTTTCGGTTCACACGGGAAGCAGAAGCCTCGGACTGAATATCTGCAAGTATTTCCAGAGAAACGGCTCTGTTATTGATGAGGATTTAAAGCGCACAATCCTCGAAAAGCACAGGACAGCCGCAACCGCACAGGAACACCTTGCAATTCAGCATGAAATTGAATCAATGCAGGCAGTTGACAGCAAGCTTGCATATATTTCGGGGGAAATGTACGAGAATTACATTTCATGCATGATTAATGCCATGAATTACGCCCGTGCAAACCGCAGATGTATTTCAGATTCAATTATAAATTATCTTTTGTTAAATGAAAATGCAGAAGAAATTGAAAGATTTGATACAGTACACAACTATATTGACCGCCTTGATGACGGAAGGATTATTATCAGAAAGGGCGCAATTTCCGCAAATTCTGGGGAACGTCTCTGTATTCCCCTCAATATGCGTGACGGAATTATCGTAGGAACGGGAAAGGGGAACGCTGAATGGAATAATTCCGCTCCCCACGGCGCAGGACGGGCATTGAGCAGGTCTCAGGCAAGAAACAGCGTGACACTTGAAGAATATGCAGACAGTATGAAGGGCGTGTTTACATGGTCTGTAAGCGAATCAACCGTTGATGAGTCGCCTATGGCATATAAGCCCTCAGACGAAATTATCCGCTGTCTTGCCGATACGGTTGACATTGAATATATTGCGAGGACAATTTACAATTTTAAAGCCGAATAAAAAAAGCCGTGATTAATTTCACGGCTTTTTCGTATTAATGCATAAAATGCAGATTTGGAAGGGGATATATCATTTTTTGAAATATTCCTGATAGTATTTTTCTGTATCTTCCTTTGAGAAAGTCTGTTCAACAGCAGGGCGTATCAGGCAGTATCTGTGATTCTTTCCGAGAAGCTGGACATCGCAATATGAGTTCTGACAGGCATATGACGGAGAATTGTTGGTATTTACACGGAACAACTCGCAGTAATTTTCAAAGTCTTTTATTCGTTCAAGAAACCCCTGTTTTGCAATTGAAATGAATATTGCACAGCTCCTAGCCTGTGAATTTAACGAACTTGTTGCGAGGTCTGTAAATGCATTGTATCCTGATTCAAGCAGTTTTTCCCTTACAGATTTATTGGCATCTTCAAGCAGTGCATTCATATAAATCCAGTCATAAAACAGTGAAATATGAAAATTGGGTATCGGGCATATTATGCCTTCAAAATCGTACTTACAGGAATGCCAGCCGTTGGAAAGCTCTTTTACTTTTTTCTTGCAGGTTTTGCCGTCAAGGGATAAAAACTCTCTGAACGGACCTGCTGTTTCGCCTGTCTGCGGATTGGTATATATTCGTGATGTCTGAAACACACTTTCAAGGCAGTAATAATTATTTTTGGAGGGAACATATTTTTTAAGAGACATAGCACTCAGTTCCCTTCCTGTCTGAATCGGGGAAGCTCCTGAAATTTTGCATATACGGTATTCCGGATATGCTGCCTTGAAATTTTCATGAACAGAAATAATGCAGCGCAGTTTCTGAGCCTGAGAAAATCCCCCGAACCATGTACAGTTTACACCGATTTCCTCAAAATAGGGGTATTTTTCCTTTGTGATATACACAGATTTTTGTGCCATATAAATTCCTCCTTGTCAAAGTCAGTGATTTCTGTTGTAATTGATGTATTCGCTTTTCCTTATTGTCAGAACATAAGTTTGTTTATAGTGGCTGCGGCATTGTCTCCTGCACGATAATCGCTTGAAGATGCCGATATTTCGGATAAATATCTTGTGTCGCCATGATAGCAGATTTTAAAATGCTTGGTATGCTCAATAACAACAATCCCCGTTTGTTTGAAGGCATCAAGAATCTTTTTTGAGTTATTCTTATAGCCTGCCAGTGCCTTTTTAATTAATTTCTTAAACTTTTTGGGAGTTCCCTGCACGGGGTTGGCTTCAATGATACTTTTGAGAATATCGCTTCTTCTGGTTCTTTCTCCTTTATTGATGCTTTTGGCAAGATAGTCTTTAAGAACATCAATTATTATTTCCAACTGTTCATTCGGGTAATAATCCCGTTCTTTTCCGAGGGCAAGCAGTTTTTTACCCGAATCAGAATAAGTCTCAATGATATAATTCAGATTTTCATTTTCGACTTTCAGCCTTTGCAGTTCTTCGGTGAGTTTCTCATATTTTCGGACATATTCCTCGTTTTCTGCTTCGAGGTCGGCAAGATAGGATTTGTTAAACTCATTGTCAGCACTTTCTTTTTTTAAATTTTCAAGTATTTCCTGACTTTTCAGCCTTATTATTTCGCCGTTTATGCCTTCCCAAGTTTCGAGCTTGTCATAACTTCTGCTGTTGAGAAAATCGGCTACAACATGAATTATATCACAGTGCAGGGGATAGTCTCCGAAAGGTACAGGGTTTCTGTGCGGTATAAATACATATATCGGTTCGCTGTACTTTTCAGAATCAGCACTGCAAAGCAAGTCTGACGGGTCATTTATAACAACTGCAAGTCCTGCAAGTTTCAGTGCAAGAGAATCTGCATTGAGTCTTGACTTTGACGAGAGCCGGACTATCGGGAGATTATCTGTGCTGTTTTGCTCAATGGCGGACAAAAATATATTTTTATTTGATTCATCAAGTAAAATCGCCTTTGTTTTCAGTTCAAATCCGAGGTTGTCCTCTGCAAATCCGTCATTTATTATCTGGTTTATGAGCCATGGCGGGCGGCGTATTATGTGAGAATCCGCAGTTTGTTCATTTACTGTGTAGTCTGTGTATACGGAGAGAATTTTTTTGTCGTAGTTCAGTACGGCATCAACTTTCCAGCAGCCTTTTTTTGTTTCGGAAATATGTCTTGCTGCAATAATGCCGAGAGCCTCGCTGTTAATGACTTCAATCATCTGATTTCCGTCTGTTTCCAAGAACATAAATTCTGAAATATGTTTTTCAAGGTCTTTCATCGGATAGTTCTTTGTTGTGCACCATTTTATTATACTTTTTACAAATTGTTCTTTTGTGAATATTTCTTTTACCCTGAATCTTGTTGAGTATATGAGCATTATTATCACCCTTTCGGAAAATATTGATTTTATTTTACCATATTCAACAGTAAATGTAAATAACATCAGTTAAAAATGTGTATATTTGATAAATAGAAAGTTGGTTTTTTATTTATTCTGCCACTATTATTTGATGTGCATAAATGGTAAAATAGTAAAGAGGTGATATTATGGCAGAAGAAAAAAACAGAAGTTTCCTTGAACTTGCTAAATGTGAGAGTTTCAGGAAATTCTTAAAAGTTAATTTTTTTTACTGTTCTCTTTCACAGGAAAAACAATCGGACTATATTGAGAATATAGGTACAACAAAATTTTACGATTATCTGAAAAAAGTTCAGAGAATTTCCAATGGAAGAATAAATTATTCCAAATCGCTCAGATACAAATACAAGTCATTAAAATATGATATATCTCAATTTGCATCAGAATATAATGATTTGACAAATATTTTTAATTTAAGGACAGCAACGGCTCTTGAAACCTGCCTGAATATTTTTATTCTTTGTCTGCTTACAAAAAATCCAATGAATACTGCTGAAATAACAGAAAAAATTGACGGAATTATTGACGAAAAAACAATAAGCAACAAAATTAAGTCACTATGTGAATATGGTCTTATTTCATACGAAAACAAGAGATATTCCATTCAAGAAAATCTGCTTCATCAAATCAACGAGGAACTGCTTTTAAAACTCGTTAATATGACTGACTTTATGAAAAATATTATATATCCTGAAACTTTCGGCTATAATATTTTTGGAATTGTGAAGAATGTATACGAAAAAAGAACGGGCAGACAATATTTTTCCCCGTTTCAATTCAAATTTAATTATTTAGCAAATGTGCTTGACGACAACATTCTTTGGACGCTGATTGAAGCCATTGAAAACCGTCAGTATATTTCATTTATATACAATCACAAAACAAAAGAAAAAATAATACCTGTAAAAATATTTACAGAAAATGAATATGCAAGGCGTTACCTTTTTGGTGCGGTATACAAAAAATATCCGGACAAAATAAAATTCTTTATTTTCAGGCTTTCAAAAATTTACGACCTGAAAATTGAAAAAGAAGAAAGTATTTCCGGAGATGATTTTGAAAACCTTATTGAATTGTATGAAAATGAGAAACAATACAGCTTTTTCGGGAAAATAGATTCATCAAATGAAAAACATACCATTAAGCTGAAATTTGATGGCAACAGAAGAACAAGAAAACAGCTCAGACATGATTTCAAATGTATAAAATTTAACAAGGACAACACAGCAGAGGTAACAGTCAAAAACAAAAAGATGATTATACCGTATCTCAGGGCTAATATGGAAACTATAAGAACGGAAGATAAAGAACTTTCAGAAAAATTAAAGTCTGAAACAGAGGAGATGAAGAGAATATATGGAATTGTTCCATGAGTACAGAAACAAAAGCATGATGGCTTTCATTGAACTTGCGGAAAGAATTGCAAACGGGGAGATATTTTCAGCAATTGAGTTTGAAAAGGAATATTACAGACTCTCAGGCGACAGCGGAAAACAAACAATGGTGTTTTATAGGAATGTCGTATTTAATGATAAACTCCCTGTTTTCAATTTGAGCGACAAAAAAAGAGTCAGGCTGTCTGAATTTCTTGATGGATACAATAATATAAAAATATCGGATATTCCGCTTAAAACAGAAAAATACTGGCTTTACAACGCCCTCAGCGACAGACTTTCAAGCCTCTTTTTGTCAGATGACGAAATAAATCTGTTAAAAAACAAATTTCCGGAATCTTTGCAGTATTACAGAAATATTGATGACGAGCGGCATGAGGATATTTCCCAAAACACCGCCGCTAATTTCAGAACAATACTTCATGCTGTAAACAGCAAAAAATCAATATCGTATCCCTATAAAGGAATAAGATGTCGGGTCACCCCCGTAAAGCTGGAATACGACCAAAGAAATTTTAAGTTATATGTTATAATTTTTGACGGAAACAGGTTTATTAAAACAGATATAAGCAAGATTTCAGATATCAGCATAATCGAACCTGTTTTTGATAATGTTCCCGAACTGGCTGAGAAAATGCTTGAAAAACAGGCATACAGCCCGATTGTGTTCACCGTTACCGACAAGAAAAACAGAAACGCCATTGAAAGGGCTTTACTTGCATTTTCCGTATATGACCACATTGCAGAGCCGTTAAATAAAAAAACTGTAAAATTCACAATACAGTACTACACCATGGACCTTGATATTCTCATAAAAGATATTCTTTCGTTCGGGGCTGATATTAAGGTTGAATCCCCTAAGTTTGTTGTGAAAAAAATCACTGAAATTATTGAAAAATTTTGATTTTCCCCTTGACTTTTGTATAATTTTAATGTACAATACAATTAAGATAAACTTTCCTTTGTATAGTTTCCTCATATACAACCCCGTAAAGTTACGGGGCAGAAGGAACTTAAAACTATACAAGGAAAAAATAAAAAAGCCTCTGCATTTGCAGGGGCTTTTTTTTCGCACTTTTTTACCGTGCTTTTTCTTCTGAACTAGTATATAATTATAATCAGAAAATATTTCAGGAGTTGATTCGTATGAAAGCCAAACCCAGAGGAACGAAAATCCCCGGCTTTATCTGTTATGTAATAGGCCATTGTAACGGAAAATTCAGACAGTACACAATTATTGAAGGTGAATATAAGAGCAGACTTACAGCGAAAATACTCAAAAATTTTGACAGCTATGTAGCCGAAGAGGTAACATTGTTATCGGAACGAACAAAAAACAATATTCAAAAAGCAAAAAGCTTTATAGACAGAAGACTGGAACTTGAGCAACAGCCAAAATCAAAAACAGACCTTATCGAAAATTTCAGACGTGACGATGAGATTAGTTATATCAACAAACAATTGGCAATACTCCACTCCGAGCTTGATTCGGCACTTGTATCAGCAAAAGAAAAAATACTCGGAAATTCGACAAAATATGAATATCTCCTTACGTCATACTACAGCGGTCTTTCAAAGTCAGGCTTTGACATAGAATCATGCAAACAGCGCATCAATATCAGTAGCGAAAACGAACGCAATCAGGCGCTGGAAATATATCGCAACGGAATAGGCAAGTACCTTGAAGAACTCAACAAATTTATAGATAGTTAGATAGCAAGGAGGAATAAGAGATGAATTTTTTTGAAAGGCTCTTTCACAGACGCATAAAATACGCCCATATCGAGAGCAAGCTTAGAATTTCGGATTATAAACTCCCATGGTCACTTTGGACGTATTACTATTTTATCAATCCTTTTTATGGATTCGAAACCAAGTTTGAACATGACGTCGACAGATTTCTCTGTTGCAAACTGGACAGGTTCAATGTCGATTACATAAACAATCAACTTATAGCAGTGTACAATGAGGCAATGGCAGATATAGACGAACAATATATATACAAGAAAAAACAGGCGTTCGCTATAAAGACCAACAGAAAAGTATATATCTCAGCAATGCAAAAGAGAAAGGAGTTACTCGAACATCAGAACAAAATATTCGAACAGCAGCTAAAAGAAGACAATATATCAATATAGGAGGGGTTTTATGTTCCATAAGATGAAGATGCCGAAAGTGAAACTGACTTCGTATGACCTTAAAGCATACGGAATACATAAACCTATAAATATCTTTGTCGCAATATTTCTGATTTCCGCACTTGACTATTTCACGATATTGGGAGCGATTGATAAAAATTTGAACAATCAGTCAGGGTGGATGAACTACGTCACGACAGGGGCAATTGTCTTTGTATTAGATATTTTAACAATTACAATTTCAGACAGGCTTTTTGCTACAAAGAGCTTGAAACAGGCTATACCATGGGTTACACTGACACTGGTGATTGCTACAATGATATGCGCAATCATATACAGAATAATGTCAGTTGATAATATTTTTGCAAAGGACACTTCGTTGAGTGAATCGGCTGCGGATATTGCAAAAGACATCATCACAAAGCAGCAGGAAACCGCAACGAAAGAAACTTTTCATGCGAACAAGAGCCAGAAATTTTTAAACAATATGTTATCGGTTCTTCCGATTGCTACGAGCCTTTTTGGAATGAATATTTCACTTAAACGAGAACAGACAATGAAAAAAATATACGTGATAAGGAATAAAAAAGAGATAGATTTACTCAGTACACAAATATTCGAGCTTTCCGAATATATAAGTTTCGACGATAATGCGGACAATCTCGAAAAGAAACAGGCAATGGAGAGTATATGCAAGTCTATTGTCACAACAATGGAGGCCGAAAAAAACAACGCTCTTGCTAAAAAACTGAACGACCCTCAGTCAATTACATATATTGCTAAAAACAGCCGTTTGATAGACTTTGACGAAATTAAACATCCGCAAAATGGCAACGAGCATAAGAATCAGATAACTAAAAACGAAAACGATGAAATGAATGAAGAGAGCATTTAAAGGAGGCTATTTATGAAGAAGATTATAGCAATTTGTGCAGCCGCAGCCCTTTCTCTTACGGGTTGCGCAGCTAAACAGACGATAAAGGACATGAGAGATTCAGTCAGTCAGCTTATAGATGAGTCCGAAGAAAAGCCCGAAAAGCTTATCATCGTAAGTGGTTATCATTCCAACTCATATGTTCCCGACTGGACACTCATTGAGGAAGATATATTTGAAGCTTGTTCAAAAAATGCCGAAATTCAGCTTATCATTGATGACGGCAGACCTTTTGTTAAGTCAATTAACCTTGATAAAATTGACACCTCTCTCTCGAAAAATAATTTTGATGAAAAAGTTAAACAGAATACAGCAAAAGTGTTATCAGAGTGTATGCTGACAACCGCACAGACTGAGGAGATTGACACCTATACAGCCCTTTCATTGGCAGAAAGATGCATTGATAAGAACTGTAATAATAAAATACTCATAATAGACTCAATGTTTCCGAGTAAGGGAAAAATTGATTTCAGGGACACACCTCTTGTTTCTCTGAATATTGACTCTGTTAAATCATTTGAAAATGACCTCCCGAATTTAAAAGACGTACCAGGCACTATATATGGATTGGGTGAAGTAACAGGAAAGCAGCCGATTCTTTCTTCTGATGACTACAATACACTCTGCAATTTTTGGAACACGTTCTTTGAAGAAGTCGGCTGTAACTTTATTATAGACCGTTCACCTTTTTCTGTAAAAGAAGAACCTGACAGCTCCCTTCCGAATGTTTCTGTTTGCATTGTGACAGAAGATTCAAATGAAATAAATAAATTAACGGACAATATAATCTACCAACTCCCAAGAGAGAGTATTTCTTTTGAGCCTGACACTGCGGAATTTTCCGACAAAAACAAAGCAAAGGAAAAACTTACCGATTTTGCTGCAAAAATTACAGACTCAGATAAATTATTGTTACTGGGTATGTGTGCGACCTCCGGAGACGCCGAAAGTGCGAGAAATTTATCACTTCAACGCAGTGAAGCTGTTAAAAAGCTGTTACAGGAGCTTGGTGTTCATGCTGATATTACTTGTATCGGCACTGGTTTTGACAGTCATGCGCTTCATACCAATGATTTGAATGCAGACGGGTCCCTGAATGAAAACAGCGCCGAAAAGAACAGAACAGTTTTGGCTATGACAGTAGAGACAGCAAAAAACTATGGTTTCATCTGAAAGGAGAGATATTTGTGTATTATCCGTGTCTTAAAAATGGCATTCCTCAGAATAAGATACTTATATCCGGGAACTGTCCCGATGTGAAAAAAGCGATAATAAAAGAACAACTCAGGAGAGCCAGAAATCAGAATTTCTCGGTCATACTCCTTGACTATGCGAGAACAGGCGATTTTTCGCCTTTTCTCAGTCAGAACGGCTATCCCGTATGTCACCGTTTTGTTGCTGAAAACAATACTTACATCCCATTAGAACGTTCTCTCCGAGAAGATGCATTGAGTCTCAGAAATTCAGCAAAGAAAAACAATTACTCTCATAAAGAACACGCTTCAATGCTGGCGTTGATAGATTTTCTCGACAATCTGGAGAAGAAGTGCGGTTCTGTAAGTAATTCAGTCGAGGAAATGCTTAAAAAATTTAAAAATCAGCAGAAATTTGAAAATTTTCTCAAAGAGCAGGTAATAAATAAAAAAATTAAACGAGAAGAAACTGATGACTATATTCAAACTTATCTTGAATATATGCCAATGGGTATTATCGCAGATGTATTAATAGCAGAACAGAAATTTATATTTAACAAAGGTGAAAATGAATTCTCTCTTTCATACCTGAAACAAGGAGAAGTTGCTGTGCTTCATGCAAGCATAGATAACTCACAGGATATAAACGATTTTCTCACAGAGGCATGGACAATAGATATTTTAAAAATTTATCAAAATATGCCTTTGCTTCTGATTATAAACGGCGGAACACACACGCAAATAAAAAGGCTTTATGAGTTGATTTCAACGCTTTCTGCAACAGAAACAGGGATTGTTTACTGTTGTTTTGATATATTTTCAGGATATAAAGCGGAAGATTCAGAGAGCTTCACCCATTTTTTTGAATATGTATTGTACGGGCAGCATACAGGTCAATCTGCACAAAATATCAGCAATTTATTCGGAGAGAAGTGGGTATATAAATATAGCTATACATCAGGAACGAGTAACAGTATCACAGAGGAATGGCTTCCGATTGTATTTCCTTATGAAAAAAGCCTTACAACATCTACAAGTATCCACAGAACGCAAGTAAGGGAACCTGAAATCCCTCAAAATAAAATAATCAGTATGACAAAAAAGGAGTATATTCTCCTGAGCAAGAATGAAAATAGATATCTTAAAGCGTCCGTTCCCTAAGAAAGGAGAGTAATTTTGAAAGGAAATATGAAAAGCAGAGTACTTTTTCTCATACTTTATTCAGCAGATATTTATTTTGCATATATCAATTTCGGCTTGGAGACAGCTTGTCTCGTTGCTTCAACAATATTCTTTTTAGTAAGCCTGCAGTTTCTTATTGCGCTGCTGATTTTAAACGCTCACAGCTTAAAAAACTCAAGAGGAACTGAAGCGGAGCTTCTTGAAGAGTGTATGGAAGAAGTTATGACTCAGTGTGGAAACAAGCGAAAAATAAAGCTTTATATATCAGATGACAAATACGCCGAAAATGCCTATACTGTTGGGTATAGCATAGTTGTGAGCAGGGGGCTGTTGATTGGAAACGACAAAACAAGAATCAAAGCCTTGCTTGCTCACAATGTATGCCATGTTTTGAGCTGTGATTCGCTCGTAGCTGCTTTAATCCGTTTACACATATTTGTAGCAGTGTTCCTTATAGGTATACCGCTTATGTGGATAACTCTCACTTTAACGATTGTTATTTTCGTTGCCCTTTACGCTCTTGCCGATAAGGAAAGCCTTCCTTTCAGCAAGGGACTGAGTAACTTTATAAGTTTCTCTTCAAAGAAAATTTTTAAGGGAGTATGTTTTGTATTAAACAAAATTTCGTTATTTTTCACAAAAAGTCAGGAATTTTATGCCGACAAAATTACAAATCAATTGGGACTTTCAAATGCTTTAAAAGACTATCTTGAAGATGATATTCCTTCAAACAGCATCGCAGATTTTATATTAGGGGTACATCCTTCAAGGGAAAAAAGGATTGTAAAACTTGAAAAAATCGGCAATAATACAGAAGACAGCGATGAATCAGAAGAAATTTTGTTCATATAGGAGGATTTTATTATGGGCAAAGGCAAGGAATTTGCAGTTAAAACAGCCGCTTTTCTTGGCATTACAGCGGCTACGGTCAGCAACGGCACAAACGGCTGGGAAGAAGCTTCAGAAATAACGGGACAGCCTCTGGACAGTACCGTTTCATCAATTATATCCGTTCTTCATGTTCCCTCACAGCCTGATGTGGATATATCCGATGCTATTGAGGAAACTCTTAACGGTATTGAAAATAAAGAAAAGGCAGAAGCTGCATCAGAATTTAAGAATGAGCCGGCATCGGCATCTCCGCCTGACAACACACAGGATAACACAAATACCACAGAGGAGGATAACGCAAATACCACAGAGGAGGATAACGCAAATACCACAGAGGAGGATAACGCAAATACCACGGAGGAGG
>OCVV011252967.1_pt1 | contig 18213 bp, 18 predicted proteins | sample 1539721 | NCBI WGS metagenome assembly OCVV01 (sample SAMN02144230, study PRJEB22623) | gut metagenome | biome: sheep rumen | host: Ovis aries | place: New Zealand | reverse complement strand
GCGTTATGATCACCGATGTTGAAATCCATCATATCAATACCGCCTAAAGGCGTATCGTAACAATTCTCACTTGGTGAATAATCATAAGAATAATAATCATCAAGGCCCATCATATGACCAGTCTCATGAATGAAGGTATGAGCATCAGGTATCATATATCCACCAACATCAAGGAAATCGATGCTAGCCCAGGCATAACAACATGGAGTAACTCCACCGACTTTGTTGGCATTTGTTGCCCAGGTGGTATAAGCCCAATACAAATCTGATTCTGAATTATAAGAAGGCGCATATACCATCCATACGGCATCGATATAGCCATCATCATCCGTATCGTAATCGGATAAATCGATGCTGGACTTTTTGACCAAAGACTCTAAAGCAGTCTGCAACACAGTATCGGTGTAATTGCTCTTGGAGTCAGACATCTTTTTGGATTTCTCTTCTAACTGCGCAGTAGTCATATTCAAGGTGATTGCATCTGTGACTTCACCGGTGATATGTAATTGATCAAAGCTGGATTTTTCATAATAAGAAGCAACTGATTCCCATCCCGTCTGATAATTCTTGCCAAAGAAGGCAGCCTGAAGACGGTTTTTATCATTGCTAGAGAATTGATCATCCATAGTCTGAATCGGAATGACTAGAATCTTGGAATTGCCAATACTTGGTAAATAATGATAGCCATAGCCTAGACCCAGATTATCTTTGTTCATGTTTTCTACGGTGAAAGAAGAATTATAGTTTGGTGTCTTGTAATCAGCGATAGCGGAAGTCGAAGGGTCAGCAGAAGTTGTGTTGGAGGTTTTGCCCCAGTCAAAATAAAAATCAGAATTGAAAAAGAAGCAGGATGTCAGACATCCAACAAACACAAGCGATAAAATGGCTTTGACTGGCTTTGATAATTTCATTCTTAGTCTCCGTAATCTGAGCCACGGCTTTCTGGCTGAACCAAGACTTTGGCTTGATCCGCGACATCCATAGCAGTCAGATAAATGGCATGTTCCGTTTCCACAAGTGGATTATCTTCCATACCGACAAACACGACTTTTCTGTTCTTTCTGACGATTTCATCCATCTTTTTTAGGATATCATCATAGTGCTCAGGGCGCTGCATTTTATAACCCTGAAGATAAGTGTAGAACTGAGGTTCAATATAAAAAATAGAACCATCATCATTCTGATAGCAGGTTGCAAAACGATTCTGCAAATCAATTAAGATATTACGATCTTCCCATTCTGGATATTTTTTTGGCATAATAGCACACCTCGATTGTTGTTGTTTTATTATATCATGTTATCAATTCTAAAGAATTGATTCTAGCCAAGAAATATATAAGAATCCTCAAAAACAGACGCTAAATAACAATAATCGCCCTTCAAGGATGCAAGCTTGATTTCCTTTTCAGCGGATAAAGCAACCTCGTTTAGGCTTCTTAAAGCCTTCTTACAAGCTTCTTTATCGATCTCTTTTTTGACAAGTTCTTCTTCAATCAGAGCCTTTGCTTTCATAATTTCATCTATCTTACCTTCAAAGTCAAAGGTATCAGAAAAAGGCTTTTTTCCATTTTGCTTACGGTTCATCAGTTTTAACAGCATCTGAATAGGAGGAAGAACAGCAAGCAAAGCCATATGTTCATCTTCATTAGGAAGAGAGCGCATCTTCTTGAAATATAAATCAAAATCCGATTTCATATTGATTCCCTTTCTTGATGGCAGCAAAGACATCATTGCTGATACGACCAAATGCGTATGGTTTATCGTCCCTGACCTCAAAGATGGATAAATTCATCTTGGCTAGTTCAATCAGGAATAACTTGGCATGATGAAGATGAGATAGATATCTCTTCTTATCAGTCGAGAAACAGACATCCTCAAGTTGAGTCAAAAAAGAAATGATCATAGCATATTCGTCAAGTGCATCAAGAACTTGTTTCCACTCTTCTTCCATTAGGAAATCCTGCTTCTTGGAAAGGTCAAACAAGGCTGTATCTTCATCGAATAGACTCAAGATGTTTCCTTGTAAATCAACAAGTTCCTTAGATAAATCCTTATTGGAAGAATCTCTGATAGCCTGTATGATGACATAGAGAGACAAAAGACAGCTCGACCCACAGTAATAAGGTGAGGAAGGCTGAAATAACAGTTCGTTTTTTTCTTGTAAATTCAATTTCATACGTGTAACAAGGAGAATAATTCTCCAACCTTTTGATGAATGACGACATCGGCTTGACTATCAGCAGCACTTGGATCCTTATTGATCAATACCATATGCTTACCTTTGAAATAACGAATGAACCCCGCAGCGGGATAGACCACTAGGGAAGTTCCTGCCACAATCAGTATCTCCGCATTCATGATCTGAGCCAAGGCTCTATTGATATCCTGCTCATTCAAAGGTTCTTCATATAAGACGACATCTGGTTTGATCAGCCCACCACAGTATGGACAATGCGGCACATCCTCTTTTGCTTCTTTGATATATCTAGCATCAAATTCTTCCTGGCATTCCTGGCAATAATTTCGATGGACACTACCATGTAATTCAATGACCTTCTTACTTCCAGCCATCTGATGTAGACCATCGATATTCTGGGTGATGATGTATTTCAATCTTCCGGCTTCTTCTAGTCTGGCTAGATATTGATGGGCGGCATTAGGCTTGGCATCTAAATCAATCATTCTATCTTTGTAGAAGCGATAGAATTCTTTTGTGTTCTGATAGAAGAAATGAGCAGAAATGATTTCTTCAGGATCATATTGATATTTCTGATGATAGAGACCATCTTTACTGCGGAAATCTGGAATACCTGATTCCGTCGATACACCAGCTCCACCGAAAAAGACAATGTTATGACTAGAATCGATCAAACTCTGCAAAAGCAAAGCGTCTTCTTGTAAACTCGCCATGAAGATTCCTCCCATTAATACTATTATAGAATCCGCCTTTCACTTTTCAAAAATCATTATTAATTCACGGCTATTTTCCTTCTTACTTGTTTTTTATGGTAAGATAATTACACTATGAGATTAGATAAATATTTAAAAGTCAGCCGCTTAATCAAAAGAAGAGAAGCCGCGAAAGAATTCATCGATAAAGGCTATATCAGACTCAATGGGAAGATTGCTAAGCCATCCACAGAAGTCAAAGTAGGAGATCATGTGGAAATCTCCTCTCCTATGGGTAAAAACGTCAAGGCCATCATCAAAGAAGTTCGTATGGTTTCCACCATTGAGAACGCCTCTGATATGTATGAATTGGTCGATTAACATGATGATGAAAGACAAGAAAGAAACAAAAACCACCGAGAAAAACGAAGCTTCTAGAAACAGCGTGATGACCAAGAAAGTCACCGCTCGTTTTATGACCGTCGTTTTCATTTCCATCATCGTCTTTTGTGTGGCCTTAGTGACCACACTTAGCGTACTTACCATCATGCGTCTAAGCAAGAACGCCCAATTGAAAAATCAGGCCGACGCCATCGTCGAGAAATATAACATCGAAGCCACCCAGCACAACAACAAATCCGATCCAGATTATGCTGAAGTCTATTTTGAAGGCAATGTCTTGTACATTCCTAGCGAGAATATCATTATCGAGTATCAGCCATAATGAAATTATCTAACGAAATCAAAGAAGAATTCGACCATTTTGATTTTCAGAATCATAGATATCTATTAGCGTACAGCGGTGGACCAGATAGCGTCTACCTTCTTTGGATGTTATCTATCTATTATCAGGACAAACTGAATGAACATATCGCTATCTGCTACATCAATTATCACGATTCTCCTTTTGTCGACCAGGAAGAAAAACTCGTCTACAGTTATGTTGAGAGATTTCAGATCAAAATCTATAAAGACGATGTGTACTACCACAAAGAAAAAGATAAGAACTTTGAAGAATGGGCAAGAAACTATCGCTACAATCTTTTTGAAAAGATCGTCAAGGAAGAAGGGTTTGATGGACTTCTTACCGCTCACCAGAAAACCGATCATGTCGAAACCTATATCTTACAAAAAAAGCGCCATAATCTTCCCACTCACTACGGCTTAAGAAATATCAATTATTATCACGATATGGTTTTGCTTCGTCCCCTTCTTTCTATCTCCAAAAAGCAGTTGACCAAAGAACTAGATGACGATCATCTTCCATATTATGATGACATCACCAATCTCGATCCACATAAGGCAAGAACCGATATCCGAAGCAAGCTGACAGAAGAAGAAATCGACAAGTATTGTCGAGAAATTCAAAAAGAGAACGACGCTCTTTCTCACCTTTATGATGAATTTGCTTCTTATCAGTCAAGACTATCTTTCTCAATCTACAATCAATTCAGTCAAGATAAGAAAAAGAGATATTGTTTTTACCTTTTAGATACAAACAACTTAAAAGATAGACGTGAAGGTTTTGGAAAACTGATCTACGACTTCCTAAAGAAAAATACTTCCGGAACATTAAGACTCAATTCTGATCTCATTCTCTATCGCACCACCAAGGAGTTCTTCCTAGCAAAAGATTACACCAAGATCAGTTATTCCTTTACTTATGACAAACCCGGCATCTATGAAAATGAATACTTCCGTATCGATTTAAGACAGATCGATCAATTCAACCTCAAGTCATTACCAGTAGAAATCCGAAACTATCATCCTGGAGATCAACTCAGCACCGATCTTCCCACCAAGGATATCAAAAAAGCCCTGCAGAAACAGGGCGTACCATTTTATCTTCTTTCCTGTTATCCCGTCTTTGTCGTCGATCATCAGATCAGATGCGTTCCCTTCTATAAGGATATTCTAGAAGAAAAAATTCCTCTCAAACTCTATTTCTAGAAATCACGGGATTGGGAAATAGCAAAGATCTTATCCGTGTCTGTACTGAGTTGATAGGAGAACAAATCCTCTTTCTTAATCCAGAAGAGATGACCTTCCGCACTATCTTTCAAGTGACCTTTGAAGTCTTTACACTTATAGACTATAGCCAGATAACGAGACTTACCATTATCCCAAGGCCATTCCATGATGCCGCAAAGAAGAGGTTTAGCAATATCTAGTCCCGTCTCTTCCTTTACTTCACGAATCACACTTTCTTCCAAGGTTTCCTTCTCTTCAACATGTCCACCAGGAAAAGTGATTCCAGGCCAGTCTTTTCTCTTTCTGTCCTGGACTAGAATGTTTCCGTTATCATCCTCTATCACACAGATGTTAGATAAGATTACCGAAGTATATTTTTCACTCATAGTTATTTCTTTCTTCTGATTACGTTATAATTTAAAAGATGAAACATATCGTCACAAAAATTTTTGTCTCTTTATTATCGCTCACTACATTGATCAGTTGCAATAACAGTAAGATTGCACCCTGTTTTGAATGCTATATTGGAAGCATGTATCTCTCTTCTAGCACGATGAACTATGATAGCATCAACCAAATCGAGATCGTCAACAACAATGAAGATGATAGAAACCATTATAAAGCCAACGAATATGTAGTTCCTTTTGAAAACCGCAACGCCTTCTTCAGCGATAATCAGTTCACCTTCCCTGATAGCGAAGTCATCAAAAATAAGAACAAGGATACAAACATCACCTTTATTTATTTCTTCGTTCAGATTCCGGCTGGGTATGAAGCATTTAAAAGAGATAACGTACAAGGATACATCACCGATGAGAATAAACAGGTATTGCTAACCGACAATTTCTATTACTATACCAACCGAGAGGATATTTTCTATTGTGATATCGATTTAAGATTAAACCAGCATATCACCTCTCATTATGTCTTTTCGTTTTATTTCGAGATGGACTCTTCCTTAGATCTCGCTTTATCCTCATCGACCACTCGTGTACTTTATAAATATCATCAAGATTAAAAGGATACCTCGACACGTAAAGGTATCCTTTTATTGTTTTAGTACATATAGGCTTTTTCGAGATTCTCCGTTAAAAAGAGCAGATCACCAAGATAATCTTTTGTCTTAGTCAGAACAAGTTCAAAACGATGTTGAGCATTCACTCTGACCTTCAGTTTCACCACTAAAGGCTGGAGATACTCTTCCATTCTCTTATGGATCTGTGTCTTACTGGAGAAGATGTCGCTCATAGTGATGACATAAGCGCCCAAGGCTTCCGTAAAGCCGGAATATAACTTGCTGTTGAGATAGTTTTCAATCTTTCTCTTGGTCAAGAGATTTGCCACTTCATCAGGATAAGGACCATAGACATCTCTAAGTTTTGCCGCATAAGAAGAAAGTTCCTCATCGCTATGACAATCCGATAATTCCTTATACATGGTGATACGTTGCGCTTCATTACCATAATCGGATGGAATATGTGCATCTAAAGAGAAGGATAATTCAAAATCGTGATGTGGTTTTTCTTCCAAGGCTTCGGTGACAAGTTTCTTTTCCTTGACGACCATAGCAAGTAAATCCATATAGGCATCATAACCTAAAGTATCGACAAAGCCAGCCTGTTCACTTCCTAAAATATCGCCAGCACCACGGATATTTAAATCCTGCATAGCAATCTTATAACCGGAGCCTAGTTCCGTGAAATCCTTTAACGCCTTAAGTCTCTTTTTTCCTTCATCGGTGACTTTATTAGAATCCTTAAAGAAGAAATACGCATAAGCAAGACGGTCACTTCTTCCCACTCTACCTTTGATCTGATAAAGCTGAGCAAGACCAAAATGATCAGCATTCTCAACGATGATGGTGTTCACATTAGGAATATCAAGACCAGATTCCACAATAGAGGTACAGACCAATATTTCAATCTGACACTGATAGAACTGATTCATGATGTCTTCAATCTCATCCTGATTCATCTTGGCATGAACCACACCAACCCGATAATCCGGGAATTTCTTCTGTAGCTTGTTGGCTAACGTCTGAATGGAAGAGATATTGTTGTGCAGATAATAAACCTGTCCACGACGATCGAGTTCTCTTTGAATCACTTCATAGATCAGTTCATTATCCTGTTTCGCGACATAAGTTTTGACCGGCATACGATTCATCGGCGGTTGAGCTAAAAGGGACATGCTTCTGACCCCGAGAAGAGACATCTGCATGGTACGAGGAATCGGCGTTGCCGTAAGTGTCAGGCAATCGATGTTCTTGGCTTTTTCCTTGATTTTTTCTTTATGAGCAACACCAAACTTTTGTTCCTCATCGATGATCAATAAACCAAGATCTTTAAATACCACGTTATCCGAAAGAAGACCGTGTGTACCGATTACCATATCGAGTTTGCCTTCTTTCAACTGCTGAATGATTTCTTTCTGTTTCTGTTTGGAAACAAAACGGTTATATACCGCAAGGTTTACGCCAAAGTCCTTGAATCTTTCTTTGGCGACTTTATAGTGCTGGTTGGAAAGAATGGTAGTCGGACAAAGCAATACCACCTGCTTATGAGCCAAAATAGCCTTGAAGGCAGCGTTGAAGGCCACCTCAGTTTTACCAAATCCCACATCGCCAGCGACGAGTCTATCCATCGGATGAGGAGATTCCATATCTTCTTTGATGTCCTGAATTGCTTGATACTGACTTTCCGTATAAGGATAAGGAAAATCTTCCATGAAAGACTTCTCCAATTCGTTTTCTCTTGGGAAGGCAAAACCGGGGCGGTTTTGTCTTTCCGCATATAGAGCGAGAAGCTGATCAGCCAGGTAACTGATGCGGGAACGAATCTTGGCTTTCTTTCTCGACCAGGTCGATCCGCCAAGTCTATCTAAAGAAGGAGCATAGCCTTCTCTAGATGAATATTTTCGAATCAGTCGATATTGCGATAGCGGTAAATAGAACACCGCATCATCCGCATACTGAACTTTAAGATATTCCAGTCCGTCCATGGTGACAACGCCCTGATAGCGTCCAACACCATGTACTTCATGAACGACATAATCGCCTTCTTTCAAGTCTTCGTACTTACGAATGATCTTGGCTTCCTTGTAACGAGATAAGAAACGAGACTTCTGATCTGTTACACCAAAGATTTCCTTGGCGCTGAGATAGGTATGTTTCTCATCCGGAATTTCATAACCGTGTGTGATTCTTCCTTCGACTAGCATCACCTGGCTATGTTTCGGATAGCAGGTGTGAGCGATTTGCTTTTCCGTCAAGAAGTTATCATAATTGGATAAATTGGGTTCTGGAAGAACGATTCTGACTTTGTAACCTTGCTTGATATACTCTTCCAGCATGAAAGAAGACTCCGCATAAGAAAGAGCCTTGAAGCTGTTCTCACGGATGACAAAAGAAGCATCCTCGACATAACTTGCTTCATGGAAATCGTCAAATGAAATCACATCATGTTTGTATACTCTCTCGCCTTTGATGGAGTTACCATCTTTGACAACAGTAGTGAAGTAGGTTTTCTCTTTCTTCAATACCGCTTTTTGTTCTTCCAAAATTTCTTTTGGTGCATAAAGATATTTCTCATATGAGGAAAGATAATCTAAAAGACAATGATCTTCTTGCTTGAACAGAGAATAGAAACGAGCATCGATTTCCGCTAGATAGCCATCGCTAGACTGAATCAATAAGTCATTGAGTCTTTCAATCAGGTCATCATAAGCAAGTCGATCAGTCACTTCCTTTTCAGCCTGTTTCATCTGTTCATTGATGTTTTCTAGACCATACTGGATATCACTATCGCTTAAAAGACGTAAGGAAGCCGGATGAATTCTGATACTTTTGACATGTTCAAAAGACAGTTCATCAATGGTGCGGAAGAAACGAATATCATCAATCTCATCACCAAAGAATTCGATACGAATCGGATTGTTATAAGCAGAGTCATAGATATCCAAAATACCACCACGAAGAGCAAACTGGTTAGCGGCGGTAACATTATCGACAGGAATATATCCTGAGCGTTTGATTTTTTCCAACAGGTCCTTTAAGACAAACATATCTTCCACATGAATATCCAATAAGGAAGACTCATACTGTTCCTTAGGAAGAATGGTGATCAAAGAAGAAGACATATGAGCGACAAGAATAGATGGCTTGTCATCAAAGATAGAAGAGATGGCTAAAAGTCTTTCTTCGCTCATTTCTGGTGAGACACCAATGGCACTGGTTCTGAAGATTTCATCATAAGGGAAGATATAGGATTCATCCTCTTTGACAAAATCACCTAGGAACTGAGAAAAGCGTTCTGCCTCATAAATGGTTGGGAAGAGGAAGAACATCTTTCTTGGTTTATCCTGAAAAGATAAAGCAGCCAAAAGAGCCAAAGCCTCCGGAGAAGATACATGAATATCTTTCTGCTGATCCAGTTTGGTTTTTTCTTGCTGTTTTTTCAGGTAATCGAACAGAGTAATTTTATCTAATAATGCCATTTACTACTTAAGACCCATCTTAAAGAAAAATCAGTTTTTAGGCTGATAAACTTCTGAATTATATTTTGTCATCGCTTTTTCAAATCCGAATTTCAAAGTGTATTCCAACGCTTCAGCTGCTTTGGAAATACCATCTTTCCAGGCTTCGTATTCCTTAGGATCACGAGCGCTGGATAACACATAATCAGGAATTCTATTGGGATTATTTGATGGAGAAGGTCTACCAATGCCGATACGAATTCTTCTGAACTGCTCCGTTCCCAAAAGCTGAATAATATTCTTCAAACCGTTATGACCAGCCGAAGAACCTTTCAGTTTTAGTCTGACGTTACCAGGTTGAGTATCCATATCATCGACAAGAATGATGATATCATCGATATCCACCTTATAGAAATTCTTGGCAGCAATCAAGGCTTCACCAGAAAGATTGACATAAGTCAAAGGCTTTAACAGCAATACATCTTCATTGAAAATCTTTCCTTTTCCGACTAAGGATTTGAAGTCTTTCTTGTTGATGTCGATGTTGAAATCAGAAGCAACTAAGTCGATCGCCTGGAAACCAGAATTGTGTCTGGTATCCTTGTAGATATCTCCATAGTTACCAATACCTAAAATAAGTTTCATATTAATTTTCCTATGATATTATAAACAATTTTATAAGAATTTATGCATTCGTGCTCTTTTGGACATATCCAAGTAAATATTCCCAAGCGGGATCATTTTCTTCATGAGAATAGAACACTACCACTCCTTTGTTCTTATAGGGAAAAACAAGATAGATCGTATCATCTTTGACTTTTCCTTTGAGCAGTGTGGTTAAAGGAAGAACATAAGTCGTGGTGATCAACTGATCCTTGTTTACATGGTTAACAGAGACAATCGCATCTTCAAAAACGTAAGTCTTGGAATCCGTTGATGTTTTCTTTGCCACCTGATAATTGATAAAAGGAGCACATACAATCAGTAGCATAGCCAAGACGATGACGATAGTCAAAACGATAAAAAGCACATTCATGATTGTTTCACTCTTAGGGGTAAAAACAAATCCGCGTACGATCAAATAAGCCAAAGCCACAAAATAGATGAATCCATAAGCAGCAGAAGAAATCAGCAGATCCATCTGAGCAAAATAAACGCCGGTAATATATTTCTTTTTTTCAATCAGTCTATCCGTTGTGGCAACATGAAGTAGGGTCTTCTTTTCTTCGCCATAGTAAAGACAATCATCATTTAGTTCCGCACCACATTTCTGACAGAAGTTCACGTCTGGTTGATTAGAAGACTGACAAGAAGGACATGCCTTAATCGGTGTAGAATACTTTGCCATCTCCATTTGATTGTGTTTTCTGATGGACGCCTTTTTCTTTTGGAAACGAATGACAAACACAATCATGACAATGACACTGCTGACAGTCAGGCATAGAAGGATAAAGGCCAAAGGCAACAATGCTTTTGCGTCAGTCGCAGGATCATAAACATCAATGGTCAAAAGACTAGCAATAAAAAGCGCAAAAGATATGAAAAGAGAAATCAGATAATGACGAAATTCTTTTAGCATGATTCATCCTCTAAGGTCGATAAGAAAGCAGCCACATCTTTAATGGCTCTTCCTCTATGAGAACAGGCATCCTTTTCTTCTGGTGTAGCCTGAGAGAAGGTCTTCTTTAGATCATAAGAATAAAAGACAGGGTCATAACCAAAACCATTGATCGGATGAGGATCAATCATTGAAGCAATTTCACCATTGTTCACACCTAAGAAACATTTTTCAATGCCTCTTTTCTTATCAAGATAAGTCACCACAGTGACATAGCTTGCTTTCTTATTTGGTTTATCTTTAAGCATATCGATCAAAGCCTGGTTCTTCTCATCATAGGAATGTCCTTCCATCCAACGAGCGGAGTGAACACCCGGAAAACCATCTAAAGCGTCAACCATCAATCCAGAATCATCACTCAAGACTGGATAATCGCACTTTGAAGCAATATCTTCCGCTTTGATTTTAGAATTACCTTCAAAAGTTTCGGCATCTTCAGGATGCGTCACTTCCAGATTCAGATCCTTTAAAGAAAGGATGGTATAACCCATCGGTTCTAGCATCTCTTTGACTTCTCTGATTTTACCTTCGTTCGAACTAGCAAAAACAATTGTTTTATTCATTTTGAAGCCTCTTTAAAACATAACGTATATAATGATAGCAAGAAAAGAGAATAAATGTTATGAAAGATGAATTGAAACAGATGAAAGAAGTCGAACTGAAAGATCACCTCATCTTTCAGGGTAAAGTCGTCGCTCTTCATGAATACGACGTAAAGTTACCAAACGGAAATATCGCCAAAAGAGAAGTGGTTCGTCACACTAAAGGAGCAACCATTCTTGCCATCAATGATAAGAACGAGTGTCTTTTAGAACACCAGTTCCGTTTTGCCTATCAGGAAGTCGTGCTCGAACTTCCCGCTGGTAAATGCGAAGAAGGAGAAGATCCTCTTGTAGCAGCCAAAAGAGAACTCGAAGAAGAAACGGGATATAAAGCCGGTAAGATAGTCAAACTTGGAGAATTCTATCCAAGTTGCGGATACACGGATGAAAACATCTATCTCTTCTTAGCCACAGATTTATCCTTAGGCGAAAGACATTTAGACGCTGATGAGAATCTCCATGTAGAATGGGTCAAATTAGATGATGTCATAGCCATGATCAAAGAAAACAAGATCAAAGATGGAAAAACAATTGCTGCCATCTTTGATTACCTGCTTCATCACACCACTTAAAATAAGTGCTGAATAGATTTGCTTTCTTTTAACGAGTCAACTAATAAAGAATTAGACTATCTACAAGCAAAAGGTTCCTTCGTGCGAGGGAACCCAATTTTCGATTATTTTTCGTCGTAATAGAAGGTACGTTTTCTCTTTCTTGAAGCACGAGCAGCAAGTTTTCTTGCATCATCTGGAGAAATCGCCAGATCCTTCATTTCCACCTTTGGTTTATCTCTTGAGAAACCATAACCAAGGATTTCACTTGTCGACATCACCATGACAAAGGCGTTAGGATCAATCTGATAGATAGACTGTTTGATTAAGGCATAATCCTGTTTATCAAAACAAGCTTCCACCACAATCAGATCCTTATGAGTATAACCGCCTTTTCCCTCCAAAAGGGTAGTTCCACGACCTAAATCTTTATTGATGAAATCATTGATTTCATTCCATTTAGCCGAGATGATCTGAGCCAAATAATATTTGTTATTACCTAGATAGACATGATCAATCATATAGGAACAGATAAAGGCAGTCAGAATACCGCACAAAGAAGGAAGAAAATTATAACCATTGACAAAGAAACCACCAGAGATGATTGCCATATCACAGATAAAAGAAGAAGTACCAATACGAATACCCGTATATTTATTGGCCAAGATATTGATGACATCCGTACCACCAGAACTGCCACCACCGATAAAGGTAAAGCCGATACCAATACCCATCAAGGCACCACCAAAGACAATGGCGATGATATAAGAAACAGCCATAACGCCTTCACCACCAGCCGTTAAAGCACCATTGGCAAATGAAATGGCTTGAGCTGCTGAAGAGAGATCAAGGACTTTCACACCATCTATCACCACGGTATCAATCAACCAGGCAAAGAAGAAGTCAAATAATGGATATGCGACAGCAAACACCAACTGTTTCAAGGAATACTTCAGACCGATCAAGATAAGACCCAAAGTAAAGAAAATCCAAGTGATGATCAAAACATAAGTCTGAACACTCAATACATCAAAACCGGGTAACGCGTGAAAAATCAGAGATAAAGAAGTGACACCACCGGAGATAATCTTCATTGGAATGAGGAAAAAGGAATCGGAAATAGAGAAGATTAAAGAGCCTAAAATAATGACCAGGATGTTTTTAACAACTTTCCTTGGTGGATCAGAAGTGAACTCATTGATAATGACTTCTTTTTCCTTCTTGAGCCATGCCTTTATCTTACTCATGATGACCACCTTTCGTAGGGTGCAGTCTTCTGAAATCCCACTTGAGATAATTATCAATAAAGCCTTGAATCGAGCCATCCATAACCGCCTGAACATTCACTTCCGAATATTCGCTGCGGTGATCCTTGACTAACGTATAAGGACAAAAGACATAAGAACGAATCTGAGAAGAGAATGAAATATCGAGTTTGGCACCGCCGATTCGATTCATTTCTTCCTGGCGTTTCTTTTCCTCTAACTGGAAAAGTTTGGATTTCAGCATTTCCATACAGAATTCCTTGTTGGCAAGTTGGTCTCTTTCAATCTGACAAGAGACAACAATGCCTGTAGGAAGATGAGTGATTCTGACTGCCGATTCTGTCTTGTTGACGTTTTGACCACCAGCACCAGAAGAATGATAGGTATCAATTCTCAAGTCTTTAGGATCAATCTGGATATCCACATTGTTATCCATCTCAGGAAGAACATTGACACTGGCAAAGGAAGTATGTCTGGCTCCGCCGGAATCAAATGGAGAAATTCTGACTAAACGATGAACACCATTCTCACTTCTTAAATTGCCATAGGCGTTCTTGCCTTCGACAATCATGGTTGCACTAGAGATACCAGCTTCTTCACCAGGGAGAATATCAGCAATGCGATATTTGAATCCTGCTTGTTCACAATAACGCTGGTACATTCTTAAAAGCATGCTTGCCCAGTCGTGGGCTTCCGTTCCACCAGCGCCAGGATGGAATTCCACAATTGCGTTGTTGGCATCATATTTTCCAGAATAGAAAATCTTCTTCTGGAACTTATCAAAATCTTTATTTAATGATGTAAGTTGTAAATCGGCATCATCAAAGATATCTTGGTCCATTTCTAACTTTAGGAACTCAAGAGATTCTTTGATGGAACTTAATCTTTTCAGGTAATCGTCAATGGCGTTGATCTTATCGTTGACATCAGCGATTTCTTTATTGATTTCTTTGGCCAGGGCTGGATTCTTCCAGAATTCAGGATTCTCTGTCTTCTTGGACAGTTCCTCTCCGCGTTCTTTTAGTGCAGGGATGTCAAAGACAGCCTTGCAAATCAAGAATCTGTTCGCTGAGAGACGTATAAAGATTGTTCAATTCGAATAATTCTTTCATTGGTCGGCACTCCTTATTATTTTTACCTATATAAACGGCAACTGCCAAGATTAGTTAATCTTGGCAGTTGGGTTGGATCTATCGATACCGTCATCATCCGGAGTGATGTTAGAAACAGAATCCGGATTGAACTTGACCTTATCAGAATTGCTTGCTGGGGTAGCAGTCTGATTGATTGGAGCGTTCTGGATATTCTGATTGACGGCTTGTGTATTTGGTCTGAAGGCGACATGTAATAAAGTACGGACAACATCACTGGAGATGACATTGTTCATGGTATCAAACATGGCGAAACCTTCATTGGTATAAGCCTGAAGAGGATCGGTCTGAGCATAAGATCTGAGCCAGATAGCATCTCTGAGCTTGGACATCTGGTCGATATGCTTTGTCCATCTTCTATCGATGCAGTCGAGAGTGACAGTCTTTTCGGCGAAGTTTCTCATCTCTTCCGTCCAGTCCTTAGAGTGTTCTTTGTATGCTCTTTGTAATCTGGCAGAGAGTAAGTCAATGGCATCAACAAGAGTAGCACCATCAAAGGCTTCAGCTGGACAGATGGCTGGATCGACATTTAAGTCCTTGACCATGGTTGCCTGTAATTTCTTACCATCGACAACAGTTTCCTGGTCTTTGACATAGGTGGCCTGACGAGCGATGGCCTTAGCAGCAACATCGAAGTAGTTTGGAATTGTATCCGTGACAGACTTGGAGTATAAGATGTGGTCTCTTCTTTCGTACATGATCTTTCTTTGACGGGAAAGAACATCATCGTAGTTGAGAAGCTGTTTACGAGTATCGAAGTTCTGACCTTCGACTCTCTTCTGAGCAGAAGTGATGGCGTTAGACATCATTCTGGATTCAAAGGCTTCATCACCAAGTTTTTCATATAAGTTCTTGGTAGACTGTGGAGCGAAGCGGATGAATAATTCATCCTGTAAAGAGACATAGAATCTGGAATAACCTGGATCACCCTGACGGCCAGAACGACCCTTTAACTGGTTATCGATACGTCTGGATTCATTTCTTTCGGTAGCAAGAACAGCCAAACCACCGAGTTCCTTGACGCCTTCACCTAACTTGATATCGGTACCTCTACCAGCCATGTTGGTGGCGATGGTGACAGCACCCTTCTGACCAGCTTCAGCGATGATGGCAGCTTCACGAGCGTGGTTCTTGGCGTTTAGAACTTCATGTGGAATCTCTAACTTATTCAAGAGGTTATCCACGATTTCAGATTTTTCAACAGAAGGAGTACCAATCAAGATTGGCTGACCCTTTTCATGTCTGATTTTGACTTCTTCAGCCAAAGCTTCATACTTGGCCTTTTCAGAACCGAAGATCAAGTCTCTGTCATCGATACGCTGGATTGGACGGTTGGTTGGGATAGTGATGACACGCATATTGTAGACCTTACGGAATTCTTCTTCCTCGGTCTTGGCAGTACCGGTCATACCGGCAAGCTTATCATATAAACGGAAGAAGTTCTGATAGGTAATGGTAGCAAGAGTAACCGTTTCAGGTTTGATTTCAACATGTTCCTTAGCCTGTAAAGCCTGCTGTAAACCATCAGAATATTCTCTACCAGCCATAACACGACCGGTGAAACCATCGATCAATAAGATTTCGTTGTCACCAACCATGTATTCGATATCGCGCTTCATGATGTAGTTGGCTTTCAAAGCCTGGGTGATACGATGAGTCAAATCAGCCCACTGAGCATCATAAAGGTTATCGATAGAGAACATCTTTTCGACTAAGGCAACACCCTTGTCGGTCAAAGAAGCGACCTTCTTTTCGACATCGATGGTGTAGTCTCTGTCTTTTCTCATCATCTTACAGACACGGTCGGCAGTGACATAAGAGGAAGCGGTGATGCCGCTACCACCGGAGATGATAAGTGGAGTTCTGGATTCATCGATCAAGATAGAGTCGGCTTCATCGACGATAGCGTAGTTCAAGCCGCGTAAGACTCTGTTCTGAACGGACTTAGCCATATTATCTCTCAAGTAGTCGAAACCGACTTCAGAGTTAGTGGTATATGTAATATCGCACTTATAGGCTTCCTGTTTCTGCTGAGTAGATTTTTCTCTTAAGTTGACACCGACAGTCAAACCTAAGAAACGATAGATGTTACCCATCCAGTCAGCATCACGGCTGGCCAAATATTCGTTGACAGTGACAACGTGAACACCTTTGCCGGTCAAACCATTTAAATAAACAGCCATGGTGGCGGTTAAGGTCTTACCTTCACCGGTTCTCATTTCGGCGACGTCACCTTCGTTTAAGACGGTGGAACCAAAAACCTGAACTGGGTATGGGAACTGACCCAAGACACGTCTACCGGCTTCTCTGGCAGTAGCGAAAGCTTCAGGAAGAATATCGTCGACGGTCTGACCATCGGCTAATTTCTTTCTGAGGTAAGGGGTCATCATCTTCAACTGATCATCAGTAAATTTGGAATAGGCCTCTTCGTACTGGAAAACCCTTTTTGCCTTCTTTTCAATCTTTTTGAATGAACGGGCGTCGATACGGAATAATTTATCGAGAAAACTCATATTGTTCTCCTTCACTTGAGATGTGATAGCACACTGAGACTGTCATCTTTGTGTCAAGAAAACACAAAGAGTAAAATCTCGCTTATAAAACTATATCATTTTTAAGGCGAAACACAAATATTTAAATATTTATATTTAATAATCTAGGGTCATTTTTTATATAAATTTGCTCTATGGACTCTCTTGAGTACCTCTTCAGGCCATATTTTAATGACAACATCATCTCTACTTTGTTTGCTACTAACAAAAAATCATAAAAGTTTTGCCAATCTCATATTTTCGTTTTAGAATGATATTAGTTTCCATAGAGAGACTTATGTCCTCTTATGAAATCATTCATGAAAGGAGTAAAAAGAATTATCATGAACAAAGTAATCCGTAGTTTTGCTGCTTTAGCCGTTTCTGTCTTGACCTTAACCTCTTGCTTGAGCAAGACAACCTTCGAAGATTTCAAGGCTGCTGCCGATAAAGCATCCGAGAAAACCAATGAATTTACCAAGGTTACCTTCTCTGGCAAATACAAGAGCAGTGGTTTCACCGTCGAAATGGATGGTTCTGGTTTTGAAATCAAAAACGGCAAATGGGTCGCCAATGAAAAGACTGAAACTGCTCAGGCTTCACTCGGCACCATGCTCATTGCCAATACCGTCTTCCTTCACACTTCCAGTGAAGACAAATCCCTGAACTACTACACTGGTAATGGCTTCAAAATTGAAACTGCTGAAAACACCAAAGAATACACTCAATGGAACGAATTTGGTTTGTTAGTTGCCACTTCTGATGGCACCAACACTTTAAGAGCTGCTTGGTCTAAGTAAGCATTTGATTTGTCAGCTTCCTTGGTCTATCCAGGGAAGCTTTTCTTTTTCTTTCATAGATAAGGATTTTAAAACATCATGACCCACACAAAAGATTTTTTAAAAGAACACGCCGTATATCAGATTTACCCGATTTCTTTTAAGGATAGCAACCAAGATGGCAAAGGTGATTTAAAAGGTATCACTTCCAAACTGGACTACCTTCATGATATCGGCATCAGAATCATCTGGTTATCGCCTATCTATTGTTCGCCAATGGCTGACTTTGGTTATGACATTTCCGATTACAGAAACATCAACCCCATCTTTGGTACCATGGATGATTTTGATGAACTGATGAAAGAAGCAACTAAGCGCGATAT
>OCVV011356774.1_pt1 | contig 18215 bp, 14 predicted proteins | sample 1539721 | NCBI WGS metagenome assembly OCVV01 (sample SAMN02144230, study PRJEB22623) | gut metagenome | biome: sheep rumen | host: Ovis aries | place: New Zealand | reverse complement strand
GACAGTCATGAAGGTGGAATATAAAAGGACTGCCCGGGGCAGCTTTATGGTCCTTGAGGGACATGAGCTTCCGGTAGGCTTTGAAAAACAGATGCTAAAGGAAAATGACATCGTACGGCTTTTAAGGTTTCATTCATTGGAACTTAACGGCAGGACGCAGTTCTGGTATGAGATAGGCGGGATGCGTTCTTTCCGAGATATCCTGATGTGCGATGGTATTACGGGAGATAAGCTTTATGAACTGTTTTCTGCTGTAAAGGAGTCCTATCAGCAACTGTCAAAGTATCTGATAGATGAGGAACATATTTTGCTGCATCCCGACACTTTATTTTTTGAAAAGCGGGGTGAAGCCTTACTTGCCATGCTTTGCTTTTGTCCCATAGAACATGAGGATGTAAAGGAGCAGCTGTCAGAGCTGATGAGGTTTGTGATATCTGAGGTCGATCACTCAAAGACCCGGGATACCGCATTATGCTACGAGCTTTATTCCATCACTGAAAGGGAGGAGTTTTCATTTTACGATCTGGAGGAAAGACTGTCCGGGGAGTACGGAAAGAATGCTGATCATGAAATCGATGCGCCTGATGATATGGCCTTCTTTGCGTCGGCAATATCGGGACAGGAGCACACAGACGTAACAGCGGAACCCGTAGCTGTATATGGTGAAAGCTTTTCGGAGGATGGTTTCATGGAGGAGGGTCCCGTAAAAACCGGCATGCATAAAGAAAAAAACGCTATCATACCTACACTTTTGGGAAGGCTGAAGGATGGTGTCCTGGAGCTTTTGCCGGATTTTATCTGTGGCAGACGAAAGCTTTTGCCGGAGAAAAGGCCCTTTAAAGACATAGAGTTTGATGAGATGCCATCTCATGAAGAGGAGACTGTACTATTATCCGAGGATAAAAATTACTGCAGTGGGAAGCTTATATACGAGTCAGGAGGCAGAGGAGGCTGCGACCTGGTGGTGGATAAAAACCCATTTTCCATAGGTAGCCGCTCAGGAGGGAATGATGCCATTCTTTCATCTGAGGCCGTAAGCCGTTATCATGCCAAGATCTACCGGAAGGACGGAGGTTTTTTCATAGTCGATCTAAACAGCAAAAACGGCACATTTGTAAATGGAGAGATCCTGCCTTATCACAAGCCGCAAAGACTAAACCGTATGGATATGATATCATTTGCAGATGTGGTGTACCGTATGGTATAAAAAAGATCTGTCTACTTAAACCGTCGCCCAATCATCACTCGAACCATCAACTGTATAAAACCGGTTTCTTAAAGGGACTATATATGTTAGAATGACTGATGTAACTGTAGAGGATCAAAAGGACATCAGTATGAAAAAGATAATTTTGACCGGCGGTGGTACAGCCGGACATGTGACACCTAACATAGCATTGATACCCGAGCTTAAAAACCGGGGCTACGAGATATCGTATATTGGCTCATATACAGGGATGGAAAAGGAGCTTATAGAAAATTGCGGTATACCCTACACCGGCATAGCCTCAGGAAAGCTCAGGAGATATTTTGACATCAAGAATTTTACGGATCCATTTCGGGTCATCCATGGATACTTCCAGGCAAAAAGGATACTTAAAAGCCAAAAGCCGGATGTGATATTTTCAAAAGGCGGTTTTGTGTCGGTTCCTGTGGTTTTGGCTGCAGGCAGACTTCATATACCTGCCATCATCCACGAGTCGGACATGACTCCGGGACTTGCCAATAAGATTGCCATGCGTGGTGCGGCAAAGGTATGCTGCAACTTCCCGGAGACCATAAAAAACCTTCCGGCTGACAAGGCGGTTCTGACAGGCACTCCCATCAGAAAAGAACTCTTGGAGGGAGACAGGCAGAGAGCCCTTGATTTCACAGGCCTAAAGGGAGATAAGCCGATACTCCTTATCATAGGGGGATCCCAGGGGTCGGTTTTTGTAAACAATGCGGTCAGAAACTCATTGGATGAGCTCTTGGGAGAGTTTTCCATTATCCATCTCTGTGGAAAGGGCAATCTCAGTGATTCCCTGTCAGGCAGGGAGGGATATGTTCAATACGAGTACATCTCACAGGAACTTCCGGATCTTTTTGCTGCAGCAGATGTGGTCATATCCAGAGCCGGAGCCAATGCCATATGTGAGCTTTTAGCGCTTCACAAGCCAAACATCCTCATCCCCTTAGGCCTTTCGGCAAGCAGGGGAGATCAGATCTTAAATGCAAAGTCTTTTGAGGCCCAGGGCTTTTCGTATGTGATGGAGGAGGAGTCTATTACCGAGGACACCCTGTGTGCCGCAGTGCGTCATGTGTACAAGGATCGGGAAAAATATCAAAAGGCCATGAGCGAAAGCGGACAGATGGATGGAGTAAAGGCTGTCGCAGACCTGATCGACAGTGTAAGCAACTGACATATGAGGGATCATCCTGCACCTGCAGTGATGATCTCTTTTTTTCTTGCTACAAAGTTCCTTTTCATCTATAATAAACCGTGATAAATTTTTAGGAGATTCGGCATGAAGATAAACATTTATTACGGTGGAAGAGGAGTTTTGGACGACCCTGCCATCTATGTTCTTAAAAAGATGGAAGCAGTGCTGTTAGAGCTTCGTGTGGACGTGACGACCTACAATCTCTACGAGTATAAAAATGAGATCACCACACTGCCGGAGACCTTAAAGGAGCCGGACGGTATCATACTTGCCACTACTGTTGAGTGGATGGGTATCGGCGGATTTATGACACAGTTTTTGGATGCCTGCTGGCTGTACGGTGACAAGGGCCGTATCGCAGATATATACATGCAGCCCGTGGTCATCTCCAAGACCTACGGCGAGCGTGAGGGCATGATGACTCTCGAAAATGCCTGGGAGATCCTGGGCGGTCACCTGTGTAGCGGTCTGTGCGGTTATGTGGAGGATAGGACCGCATTTGAATCGGATCACGATTTTTTACATATTATCGAAAAAAAAGCGGAGAACCTGTATCGTACGATCTCACAGAAAGCCGCTTCCCTGCCTGCCAGTAATCAGGCCATTACCCGGACCATTATGAGGACTGAGAGCATAAAGCTTTCTCCCCAGGAGAGCGAGCAGCTTTCCAGAAATCTGGCAGATGACACCTATGTACAAAAGCAAAAGCAGGATGTTATCGAGCTTTCATCCATTTACAGAAACATGCTGACGGGCTCCGGGCATGATGCCGGTGCTGATTATATAGACAGTTTCAGGGCCCATTTCATTCCGCAGGAGATGATGAGGGTGAGCTACCAGTTTATTATCGAAGGTATGGCAAAGCCACTCTATCTGGGCATAGACAACGAGGAGATCATATGTCACTACGGAGAGGTACCGGATGTTGATGTGGAGATCAGACTTACCCCGGAGGTGATGGATGACATCGTTGCCGGCAGATCCACCTTCCAGAAGGCTTTTACCATGGGAGACCTTTCGGCGCGCGGTCCCATAAAGGTACTGCGTATGCTGGATGACGCCATCCCGTTTATGGAATAAAGGGAGATTTTTTAGGAGGCGAATATGAAAAAAGACGATTGTATTTTCTGCAAGCTTGCAAATGGGATCATCCCCACAAACAGCATTTATGAGGATGATGATTTTAAAGTGATACTTGACGCAGATCCTGCCACAAAAGGACATGCGCTCATTCTTCCCAAGGAGCATTTTGACAATATTTACGAGGTGTCGGATGAGGTGGCCTCAAAGATCATGCCCCTGGCAAAAAAGCTTGCCGTTCATATGACGGATAAGTTGGGATGTGCCGGTTTTAACATATTACAGAACAACGGTGAAGCTGCGGGACAGACAGTGTTCCACTTACATGTACATCTGGTCCCCAGATATGATGACGGCAGAAACATCCTGACCTGGTCCCATGTGAAGTTTACGGACGAGGAGATGGCGGCCATCCGCGATGAACTTGCATATTAAAAAGGAGGATATATAAATGGCAAATTGGAAAAATCTGGATACACTGGCTTCTTTTAAGGAGCTTGAAAACACAAAAAAAGTAGATCTTCCCGCGGCAATGTCCGGGGAGAGCGGTGCAGATCGCGTGAAGAAATACTCAGTTCCCATGGCAGCAGGGATGACATACAACTATGGCGCAAAGGCCGTAGATGACGACATTTTAAAAAAGCTTTGTGACCTGGCAAAGGAGGCTGAGCTTTCGGAAAAGTTCGCAGAGCTGTATAACGGCGAGATCATTAACACCGGCGAGAATCGCAGAGTGCTCCACCAGCTTACCCGCGGTCAGCTTGGCAACGACGTAATAGCTGACGGAGTGAACAAAAGGGAGTTTTATTTAAAGGAGCAGAAGCGTATCGCAGATTTTGCAGACAAGGTTCATGGCGGACAGATCGCCAATGCAAAGGGTGAGAAGTTTACTACAGTGGTACAGATCGGTATCGGCGGATCAGATCTTGGCCCCCGTGCAATGTACCTGGCTTTGGAGGGATGGGCACGTAAAAATGGAAGCTTCCTCATGGAGGCGAAGTTTATAAGTAACGTGGATCCCGATGATGCTACAGCCGTTTTGGAGCAGATCGACGTAGAGCATTCGCTCTTTATTCTGGTATCCAAATCAGGTACCACCTTAGAGACGCTTACCAATCAGTCCTTTGTGATGGACGCTCTCAAAAAGAAGGGCCTCGATCCTGCAAAGCACATGATAGCCGTTACCTCCGAGACATCTCCTCTTGCAAAGAGCGATGACTATCTTGAGGCATTTTTCATGGACGATTTCATCGGAGGCCGTTATTCATCCTGCTCGGGAGTGGGCGGAGCAGTGCTCTCCCTTGCCTTTGGGCCAAAGGTATTTGCCGACTTTTTGGATGGGGCTGCTGAGGCTGACAAGACAGCTACAGAGGCAGATCCCATGAAAAACCCGGCTATGCTGGATGCACTCATAGGTGTGTACGAGAGAAACGTACTGGGATATCCAGCTACGGCTGTTCTTCCCTATTCACAGGCACTTTCCAGATTTCCTGCCCATCTGCAGCAGCTCGATATGGAGTCCAACGGAAAGAGTGTTAACCGCTTTGGTGAGCCTGTAAACTATGTGACAGGACCTGTTATCTTTGGTGAGCCGGGAACCAACGGACAGCACTCATTCTACCAGCTTCTGCATCAGGGGACAGACATCATCCCCCTTCAGTTTGTAGGATTTAAAAACAGCCAGTTTGATAATGACGTTATAATAGAGGGTTCTACCAGCCAGAAGAAACTCTGTGCCAATGTGGCTGCCCAGATCGTAGCCTTTGCCTGCGGTAAGGACGACGAGAATCCCAACAAGAGATTTGCAGGCGGCAGACCTTCAAGTATCATTATAGGCGATGAGCTTACTCCCGCATCCCTGGGAGCACTGCTTTCACACTTTGAAAACAAGGTGATGTTCCAGGGCTTCGTATGGAACCTGAACAGCTTTGACCAGGAGGGTGTACAGCTCGGCAAGGTTTTGGCAAAGAGAGTACTTGCCCATGATACAGAGGGTGCGCTTTCGGAGTACGCATCGATCTTTGAGATCTGATCATAAAATGAGATGACAGCAAAAAAAGAGCCCGGTATTAGAAAAAGAATATTTGACATCATCCAGATCGGAAGCCGGGGGGACAGGCCCAGCCGTATCGCCGATTATGTGATCTCTGCGTCCATTATCATAAATATCATCTGCCTTTTTGTGGGGACCTTTCCCCTGCCGGAGGATGTGGACAGATGGATGGATGCAGTTGAAAGTGTCACTGTAGGGATCTTCATCGTAGAGTATGCCTTAAGGATCTGGACGGCGGATTATCTGTATCCCGGCCGGTCTCCGGCAAAGGCCAGGCTGCTTTATATTGTGTCATTTTTCGGCCTGGTTGATCTCTTGTCCATCCTGCCCTACTTTATTGCCATGCTCCCCTGGGGTATGGTGGCTTTCAGGATACTTAGGATATTCAGGATATTCAGGCTTTTCAAGATCAATGCCCAAAACGATGCCTTCAATATAGTTATAGAGGTATTGCGGGCAAAGAGCAGGCAGATCATGTCATCGGTGGTAATAGTTCTTACCATGATGCTTGCCTCGTCTCTTCTGATGTACGGACTTGAACACGAGGCTCAGCCGGAGGTTTTTAAAAATGCCTTTTCCGGCCTGTGGTGGTCGGTATCCACCCTGCTTACTGTGGGTTACGGAGATATTTATCCCGTCACAACATTGGGAAGGATAGCTGCAATAGTCATGTCATTTTTGGGAGTAGGACTTGTGGCTATCCCTACAGGTATCATTTCCGCAGGCTTTGTGGAGCAATATACCAAGATGAAGCCCCTTGATGATATCTCCCAGGGCAACGACCTGCAGTTTTTCTCCTTTGGTATCAGTGAAGATCACCCTTACGTATGGAAGCGTATCAGTGATATTTCCATGCCTCCGGAGATCATGATAGTGGCGGTGATAAGAGGAAATAATATCCTGATCCCCAGGGGCAATACACAGATAAAGCCGGGGGATGAGGTTATCATGGGGTGCCTGGCATATAAAAATGAGCACGGCATCAGGGCCAGGGAATTTATGATTGACGATTCACATCCCTGGAACGGAGAATATCTCTGGAACCTCCAGGTCCCTGAGGACATGGTGGTTGTGTCTGTCATAAGGCATGGCAAGGCCATGATACCAAAGGGTTCCACGGTGTTTATGCCGGGAGATGTGGTTTCGGTATGTGAGCATCGTATGCAAAAGGTATAGATTTATGGATGTTTTAACTCAGCTTATTTCTAACAGGATATTGATAGCGGGTATGGCGGCATGGGCATCGGCCCAGATCTTAAAGACCATCACCTATGCAATAGTAAACAAGACCCTTGATCTTAAGAGACTTTTGGGTGATGGCGGTATGCCCAGCGCCCATTCTGCCACGGTTACTGCCATAGCGGTGGCCACCGGTTTTATCGAGGGTTTTGATTCTTCGATTTTTGCGGTGGCGATCATGATTGCCTTTATCGTGATGCATGATGCCATGGGAGTGAGACTGGAGACCGGCAAGCAGGCCAAGGTCATCAACGACATGATAAAGCTTGTATATACCGAAGACATGTCCCCTGAGGAAAAGCTCAAGGAGTTTGTGGGACATACCCCGTCCCAGGTTGTGGCAGGCTTTGTGTTGGGCGTTTTTGTAGATGTAGTTATTTTTGTTATTTTGTGAGGTGAGTATGCAGACAGTAGTATGTTTAGATATGGAAGGTGTGCTGGTACCGGAGATATGGATAGCCTTTGCGGAGGCGGTAGGTATTCCCGAACTTAAGAGGACTACCAGGGACGAGCCGGACTACGACAAGCTGATGCGTTTCAGACTTGATATTTTGAAAAAAAATGGACTTGGCTTAAATCAGATCCAGGAGACCATCGCAGGCATCGATCCACTTCCCGGAGCAAAGGAGTTTTTGGACAAGCTTAGGGCACGCACCAACGTATTGATCTTAAGCGATACCTTTGAACAGTTTGCAAAACCTCTTATGAAAAAGCTGGACTGGCCGACCCTCTTTTGCAATGAGCTTGTTGTGGCTGAGGACGGTACCATAACCGATTACAGGATGCGCTGTCAAAAGAGCAAGCTTACCACGGTAAAGGCTCTTCAGTCATGTGGGTTTACCACTATTGCTGCCGGAGACAGCTTCAATGATCTGGCTATGATCGAGGCCAGCCGCACAGGATTTTTGTTCCGCACTACGGATGCCATCAAAAAGGATTATCCGCAGTATCCGGCCTTCGAGGACTTTGATGATTTTTATGAGGCTATTGCAGCGGCATTGTAGAAAATGTCGTTGCAATTTATATGTTGATGAAGTACAATACTTTAGGATGTGAAAAGGGATGCGTCCTTTTTTGCGTTTAGGGGTTATCATAGATGACAAAGATGTCATTTATGATTTGTTTTTTCTAGAAAAAGGTGGGAGTTTTATGGCAAAATATGTTATGGCTCTGGATTCGGGTACCACCAGTAACAGGTGTATCCTGTTCAATGAGAAGGGGGAAATGTGCTCTGTAGCACAAAAGGAGTTTACTCAGTTTTACCCCCAGCCCGGTTGGGTAGAGCATGACGCAAATGAGATTTGGCAATCGCAGCTTTCGGTTGCACGTGAGGCGCTACACAAGGTTGGCGCCACCGCTGCTGATGTAGCAGCTATCGGTATCACGAATCAGCGTGAGACCACTATCGTCTGGGATCGTGCCACAGGGCAGCCCGTTTATCATGCCATCGTGTGGCAGTGCCGCAGGACTGCTGATATGAAACAGGAGCTGATGGACAAGCATCCCGGTATCGACAATTCTGCATACAACAAGACAGGTCTGGTTTTTGATCCTTATTTCTCCGGAACAAAGCTTCGCTGGATCCTAAACAATGTTGAGGGGATCCGGGAGAGAGCAGAGAGAGGTGAGCTTTGCTTCGGCACTGTGGATACATGGCTTATCTACAAGCTGACCAAAGGCAAGGTTCATGCTACGGATTATTCCAATGCTTCCAGGACACTCATGTTTAATATCAATACCTGTGAGTGGGACAAGGAGCTGTGCGATCAGCTTGAGATTCCCATGAGCATGCTGCCCAAGGCACTTCCTTCCAGCAGCACAGAGTTTGGTGAGTCTGATCCTGAGTTCTTTGGCGGTCCCATCCGCATAGCGGGCGTGGCCGGCGACCAGCAGGCGGCACTTTTCGGGCAGACCTGCTTTGAAAAGGGTATGGCTAAAAACACATACGGTACAGGATGCTTCATGCTTATGAACATCGGTACCTCACCCATATTCCCCAACAACGGTCTTCTTACCACGATCGCATGGGGACTTGACGGCAAGGTTGAGTATGCCCTTGAGGGCTCGGTATTCGTGGCAGGTGCAGCTATCCAGTGGCTCCGTGATGAGATGAAGCTGGTAGATTCTGCTCCCGACTCTGAGTATTTTGCCACCAGGGTGAAGGACACAAACGGATGCTATGTGGTTCCTGCATTTACGGGACTGGGCGCTCCATACTGGGACCCTTACGCACGTGGTGCCATCACAGGCCTTACCCGCGGTGTCAACAAGTACCACATCATCAGGGCTACACTTGAGTCACTGGCACTTCAGACCAATGATGTGATCGCAGCTATGGAGGGTGGTTCCGGTGTCAAGCTCAACGCCTTAAAGGTTGATGGTGGCGCCTGCAAAAACAACTTCTTGATGCAGTTCCAGTCTGACATCATAAACGCACCCGTTCATCGTCCCGTATGTGTTGAGACTACGGCTATGGGAGCTTCTTATCTGGCGGGCCTTGCTGTTGGATTCTGGTCAAGCAAGGAAGAGGTCATAAGCAACTGGGCTATCGATAAGGAGTTTAGACCGGAGATGACATACGCAGATCGTGAAGCCATCCTGGAGGGATGGAAACAGGCTGTGGGAGCGACCCGCAACTGGGCCAAGTAATTTGTGTAGGCTGTTTGTTTGATCCCACCAAAGGCTTTTGCCCGACGGTGATCAAATACACTAAAAAAAAGAAAGGGATAGGATATGGTATACGATTGTATTATCATTGGAGCAGGTGTTAGCGGCAGCGCCGCAGCCCGTGAGCTTTCCAAGTATGACATGAATGTATGCGTGCTTGAAAAGGATGAGGATGTATGCTCCGGAACCAGTAAGGCAAACAGTGCCATCGTACATGCGGGCTTTGATGCTGCTGAGGGCTCCCTCATGGCAAAGCTCAACGTAAAAGGAAATGAGATGATGGACCAGATTGCCGAGGATCTGGATGTGCCGTTTAAGAGAAACGGATCTTTGGTAGTTTGCATTCACGAAGAGGAAAAGGACGGCTTAAAGGTTCTCTATGACAGAGGCGTGGCCAATGGCGTAAAGGACCTGCGTATTATCGACAGGGAGGAGCTTCATCAGATGGAGCCCAATCTTTCAGATGCTGCATGTGCGGCGCTTTACGCTCCTACAGGCGGTATCATCTGCCCCTTCATTTTAAATATAGCCATGGCTGAAAATGCTAACGTAAACGGTGTAGATTTCTTCTTCAATACCAAGGCAGAGGATCTTTGCAGAGACGAGGACGGCATCTGGCATATCCGCACCAACAACGGTGAGTACAAGACAAAGACCATTGTCAATGCGGCCGGTGTTTACGCTGACATTTTCCACAACAAGGTTTCCGATAAAAAGATCCATATCACTCCCCGTCGCGGCGACTATTGCCTGCTGGACAAGGAGATGGGTACATTTGTAGAGCATACGATCTTCCCCCAGCCCACAAAGATGGGTAAGGGAACACTGGTTACTCCTACTGTTCACGGTAACCTTTTGGTTGGTCCCACCGCCATCGACATCGAAGACAGGGAGTCCACAGCCACTACAGCTGAGGGTATCAATGAGCTGATCGAAAAGTCAGGTATGAATGTTAAGGACCTGCCTATACGCAGAAAGGTTATTACCGGTTTTGCAGGCCTTCGTGCACACGAGGACAACCACGAGTTTATTATAGCTGAGGTAGAGGGAGCTCCCGGTTTTGTTGACTGTGCCGGCATAGAGTCCCCCGGTCTTACAGCAAGCCCTGCCATCGGAGAGATGGTGGCTGATATAGTGGCCGGCATCTTAAAGCCTTCTAAAAAGGCCAACTGGGATGGTAAGAGAAAGGGTATCCTTAATCCTTCCGACATGTCAGTTGAGGAGAGAAATGAGCTGATCAAAAAGAATCCCGCATACGGCCAGATCATCTGTCGTTGCGAGTCCATATCCGAGGGTGAGATCATCGACGCCATCCACCGTCCTTTGGGCGCACGCTCATTAGACGGAGTAAAGAGGCGCACCAGAGCCGGCATGGGAAGATGCCAGGCAGGCTTCTGCTCACCGAGAGTAATGGAGATCATAAACAGAGAGCTGGGCATTCCGGTAGAAAAGATCACCAAGAGTGGTGGTAAGTCCGTGATAGCTCCCGAGCTTTCCAAGAATCGTAAAGGAGGTGAGCTGTAATGCAGTCCTATGATATTGTTATAATAGGCGGCGGTCCTGCAGGTCTTGCAGCGGCAGCAGAGGCTAAAAAGTCCGGCGTAGACAGCATCCTGATCCTGGAAAGAGATCACGAGCTGGGCGGCATTTTAAATCAGTGCATCCATAATGGCTTCGGTCTCCATACGTTCAAGGAGGAGCTGACAGGTCCTGAGTATGCTCAGCGCTTTATGGATGAGGTTTTTGATCTTGGCATCGAGTACAAGCTCAACACCATGGTAATGGATATCACAGATACCAAGGTTGTTACGGCTATGAACAAGACCGACGGTATGTTCCAGATCCAGGCCAAGGCGGTTATTTTGGCCATGGGCTGCAGAGAGCGTCCCAGAGGCGCCCTAAATATCCCCGGTTATCGTCCTGCAGGTATCTTTTCCGCAGGTACGGCCCAAAGGCTTGTAAATATCGAGGGTTATCTTCCCGGCCGTGAGGTCGTTATCCTCGGATCCGGTGATATAGGTCTTATCATGGCACGCCGTATGACGTTGGAGGGTGCCAAGGTAAAGGTGGTAGCAGAGCTTATGCCTTATTCCGGTGGACTGAAGAGAAATATCGTTCAGTGCCTGGATGACTATGGCATTCCCCTTAAGCTTTCCCATACCGTTATCGACATAGAGGGTAAGGAAAGGGTTGAAGGTATCACCATTGCCGAGGTTGGTCCGGATATGAAGCCCATCCCCGGTACGGAGGAGCACTACAAGTGTGACACCCTTTTGCTTTCGGTAGGACTTTTACCTGAAAACGAGCTTTCCAAGACAGCCGGTGTGGAGCTTTCAAATATCACTTCCGGCCCTATAGTAAATGATTCACTTGAGACATCCGTTGAGGGTATCTTTGCCTGCGGAAACGTACTTCACGTACATGATCTGGTTGACTTCGTATCACAGGAAGCAGCCAATGCCGGCAGAAATGCTGCCAAGTACGTTAAGGAAGGAGCAAAGACAGCTTCAAAGGAGATAAAGATCAATGCGGTAGACGGCGTTCGCTATACCGTACCCGTTACCGTTCGTCCCAACGAGATGGACGACACTGTTACAGTTCGTTTCCGCGTAGGTGCTGTGTATAAAAATTCTGCAGTGACCATGTATTTCGGAGATGAGCAGGTGCTTAAGAGGAAAAAACAGATCATGGCACCCGGTGAGATGGAACAGGTAGTGATAAAGAAGGAGGAGCTTGCCAAGCACCCCGACATTTCAGATATCACTATAAAGATTGAGCAAGCGTAAGAGGGAGGCGATATAGAATGGAGACAAGAAAACTTACCTGTATCGGTTGCCCTATGGGCTGCCAGCTTACTGTCACCATGCAGGACGGAGCAGTTGTCGAGGTGACAGGCAACACCTGTAAGAGAGGTGATGACTATGCAAGGAAAGAGGTTACCAATCCCACCAGGATCGTGACTTCCACGGTTCCGGTAAAGGGCGGACGCATAGCCATGGTTTCCTGCAAGACAAAGAACGACATCCCCAAGGACAAGATATTTGACTGCATGGCTGCCATCGAGGGAGTAGTGGTCAATGCTCCTGTACACATCGGTGATGTTATCTTAAGCGATGTCTGCGGCACAGGCGTGGACGTGATAGCCACCAAAGAAGTACTCAGTGCATAGCACGGTATTTGTGGTTTGATCCAAATAATGTTATAATTACAACCCCGGGACACGTATATCTCCGGGGTTGTATTGCTTTAAAAAAGGTGGTTTTATGTACGCTGTATTTGAAGATGTTGAGCAGTTTGAGGTTCATAAGAAAAAGTCCAACCATGTGCCTCCCCATGTGCACAATGCGGTGGAGCTGGTCTTTGTGACCCACGGCACCCAGGAGGTGGGCATAGGGCAGGAGCTTTATCACATGGACGAGGGCGATGTGGCTGTGATTTTTCCTGACCTAATACATCACTATCAGGTCTTTGGAAAAGGCAAAAACAGACAGATCGTTGTTTTGGCTGCGCCGGTTTTGGCAGGTACATATCTGAGTACTCTTAGGCAGCAGGCCCCCGAGACTCCGGTGATCAAGGCAGAAAACGTACATCCTGATGTGATCTACGCCTTTGAGAGACTGGCCCAGATGAAGGTGGCCCGCACCACATCGGCACGCAGCTGGGACAGACCGGCAGACAGTAAGAAAAAAGAGGCAAAAAAACCTGCGGTCACTGATCCCAATGATGAGGTGGTGCATCAGGCATTTTTACAGCTGATCCTGGCCAGACTCCTTCCGAAGCTCACTCTTGTTGAGAGAAAGGAAATGGAGAACAATGACCTTATTTTCAGGGCTGTATCCTACATAGCCCAGCATTTTACCGAGGAGATATCCCTTACATCCATGGCGACGGACCTTTATGTGAGTCCCTATGCCTTGTCCAGGATATTTTCCGGGACCTTCCATACGAACTTCAATCAGTATCTTAACAATACCAGACTCCAGTACGTGACCTATCTTTTAAAGTACACGAATCAAAGTATCACTGAGGCATATGAAAACGCCGGCTTTGAAAGCCAGCGCACATTCAACAGGGTATTTAAAGAGTCCTATCACATGTCTCCCAGGGATTTCAGGAACCGTGCCAAAGAAGAGCTTTTGGACGAGGGGAAACTGGATGCCGAGGAAGAGGAGGCGCTAAAGACTCCCATGATGATAGTATAAGAAAACCCCCGGATGTACCGGGGGTAGGCGATTATTTAATCTGCCCCTCATCTGCCAAGGCCACCAACTGCTCAACCACATCTGCGTTGAGCTGTGTCCCGGCCACGCGTTTTATCTCATCTAAAACTTCCTGCAAGGGCATCTGCTTGCGGTAAGGCCTGGTGGAATACATGGCGTCAAAAGTATCCGCCACGGCGATTATCTGCGCCACGTAGGGGATCTCATCTCCGGCCACTCCGTTGGGATAGCCCTTTCCGTCAAGTCTCTCATGATGATAGCCTGCTCCGATGGCAAGATCGGGAGCTATGGTTATCTCCTTTAGAACCTCATATCCCTTTGAAGCATGACTCTTCATGATGGCATACTCTTCATCATTAAGCCCCTCGGGTTTATTGAGGATTGCATCAGGTATAGCCAGCTTACCTATATCGTGCAAAAGCGCGATATTGTACATGTCAGCCACCTGATCCTCGTTGTATCCCAGCTTTCTGGCCAGCATACGTGTATAGTTTGCTACTCTGAAGGAGTGACCGTTTGTGTACCGGTCCTTCATATCGATGGTCTTAGCGAAAGCTGATGTGACTTCGTTAATCAGCTGTCTGGTTTCCTGTTCCTTTTTAAGCGCTTCATCAGACTTGCGTTTGAAGTAGAGGGAGATGATAAAAATGATCGCCAGAGCTATGCCTATTGTTATCAATGCTTTTACCCAGAAGTATTCGTACCAGGCCATCTTCTTTGAAATGTTAAGTGTAATGGACTTCACCTCGTCCTGACCGTTGTTGTCCATGAGCCCGAAGTGGAAGGTGTAGTTTCCTCCATTTAAGTTCGTGTATGTAACATCGGTCATCTCCCTTTTTGTGGTAACAAAATTACCGTCATCAAAGCCTTCCAGATAGTACTTAAGCTTTGGATTGTTTAAGGAGAAGGAAAGGGCGTAGGCGTGTATTGTAAGACGCTTACAATTTGAGGGGATTTCAAGCTTTCCGTCTTCATCGGGGAAAATAATCTGATCATCCGCTTCCACGTATGGGATGGCCAGCTTTATTGAGGACAGGTCATCTGTCTGCTCGTTGATATTTACCATGGTAATACCAGCGGTGCCTGAGATATACAGGGTGCCGCTGTCATCGATATAGCTTCGTGAATTGGCAGTGGTGACATAGGGAAGACCGCTTTCGCTGTCCAACTGCTCATATACTATATCGCCGTTTTTAAGCATATCATCGGCACTTACCACAAAGATACCTGCGCTGGAAAGAACCCACAGCTCTCCATGCTCATTGAAAAAGATATCGAAGTTGTTGGCATAGGGGAAGTTGTTAACTGTGGTGGCCTTGCCGTCCTTTAAATATGCTATGGAATTGCTGGTGATCACCCAGTACACATCCCGGTATGGATCGTGCTTTATACGAAGCACCACGTCTGAGGTAAGCCCGTCCTTGTGACCTATATGCCCCAGCTCTCCGGTTGCGGGATCTAAAATGTATATCCCGCCGCCGTCGCTGCCGAGATACACCTTGCCTTCGGATGCGTTTTCACATATGGTGAGGATCTCGGTGTTTTCAAGACCGTTTTCCTGTGAGTAGATCGAAGTGACCTTGCCATCCCGGATAAAGGCTGCGCATCCGCTGGCGGATACTGCCATTGTGCCATCGGAAAGCTCGGTGATGGTACGGATCTTGTCTGACGCCAGCCCGTCTTTTTCGGCTGTAAAGCAGGTGTAGCTGCCGTCCTTATTCAGACAGATCAGACCGTATTCGCTGTAGGAGCATATCCACATATGTCCTTTGCTGTCGGTTTTCATGCTTCTGACACGGGCCCCTGCGAGCAGGTCCGTCATGGGATCGGGTATGGTGGTAAGTCTGTTGTTCAGTACCAAAACGCCATTATCTGTGCCAACATACAATTTGTTATTAAAGATACAGGTGGTATTGACTACCATTTCGGGAAGATTGTCGTATCTGTTTACATCGGTAAAGATGGAGCTGGTGAGCTTCATGACACCCTGGCGGGAAGATGTAAACCAAAGATTGCCCTCATAGTCTGCCATAATGGAGTCAACAGAGCTGGTCAATGAAATGCTGTTTAGCTTTTTAAACTTCATGTTTTCATCAAAATAGCCTATACCGTCATCTGCGCAGACCCAGAGATGACCATCGTGATAGAGCATGTCGTTGATGCTGGTAAGATCAGGAGTCCTATACACCTTTTTATCTCCGAGGCTGTCAGATGTTGGATGACAGTACATGATACGCATATCCTCGGTTCCGACATAGACATAACCCGGCGCGTTGGGATCCGGATAAAGAGAATTGATGACAAAATCACTGATGTCGGTTGAAAGGACAACCCCGGTGATGTTTAGGTTGTCTATGATCACCATATCACCGCTTACAGAATTGGCGTAGGTGACGCCTTCGGGTGAGGTGTGCATGGCATAGATATACATGTCGTTTGTACGGGTGTCATCAATGGGGTGGAGTGAACCTTCCGCATCTACATAGTATAATCCGTGGGTGGTTCCTACTAAGATATTGCCGGCCTTATCTTCCGAGATGGATCTAACTGAAGCGGACTCAAGCTCGGTGCCGGTATTATAAAATGTAAAGTCGCCGTTTTGGTACATGGCCAGACCGTTATCGTTGGTACCTACCCAAAGCCTGTCCTTTGTGTCCTCATAGAGCGATACCACGCTGGAGATGCCGATGGAGGAATCAAAGCGGTAAAAACTGTTGCCGTCGTACCTTACCAGACCGGAGTAGCTGCCGATCCAGATAAAACCATCTTCTGTCTGGGTGATGGCGTTGGCCTCCGAGGTGGGCATGCCTATGGAGGAGTCATACATAATGGCCATCTGGCTACCCTCAAGGCCTGAGGAGACTTTTTCATTTCCCGTGATAAGTACAGAGGTTTCCGAGGCATGGGCCAAAATGGGACTTGCCACAGCAGATATACATATACATGCTGCTGCAATGATAGTGGAGAAATTATGTCTGTTTTTCATATGAAAATAACTCCCTAATATAAATTTTTTGAGTAAACAACAAGTCAATAATAGCATACAAAAGGCCAATTAACTACAAAAAGTTGCTTTTTTGTCCGATATAGTATATGATATAGCACGGCTTTGGGGGGCTACCGTAACAGGAGTCCATCCAAAAGAGGCCGACACAAAAAATCTATTTATATAAGGAGGAAGAGACTCATGGAAAAGAGAGCTTTTACCGAAAAAAAGTCCGGCACCTACAGACTGGTGCTGACAGCATTTTTTGTAGCCATCATTCTTCTGATGGCATTCACACCGTTAGGGTATATCCCCACACCTATGATAAAGATATCGCTGATATCCATCCCTGTTGCAGTGGGAGCCATCATCCTTGGCCCCGTTGAGGGACTTTTGCTGGGTACCGTATTCGGTCTTACCAGTGTATATCAGTCAATGGCGGGAGATGGCCTTGGGCCGCTTATGATGCAGATCGCGCCCATCTCCAATATTATTGTTCGCCTTCCTACACGTATGCTTATGGGATGGCTTACGGGAATGATCTACAAGGCACTTAAGGAATCCGGGATCAAAGCAGTATCCATTCCTGTGGCTTGTGTCAGCGCTCCGGTTTTAAACACCATCCTTTACATGACCACCCTCTGTGTACTGTTTTTCAACAAGCCTGAGGTACAGCAGTGGGCTACAGCTGCCAATCTTCCCACAGATAATGTGATCGCATTTGTTACAGCGATGGTTGGCTTTAATGCGTTGGTAGAGGCGCTGGCTTCACTTGTTATCGGATCAGCCATCGCAAAGGCGCTTATGACAGTCATGAGAAACTCCACGATGGGACAGGCAATAAATGCATAGGATGAAGCTACATCAGCAGCTTTATCTGTTCCGGCAGCAGGCGTATGCTGACCTCGTTTGAGCGGCACTTGACTTCGCCGTCGGTGTGTACCCATTCGAAGGTGTCGGATGTGACGTGAATACTCTTTCCGCGCCCCATGTGTATGGAGTCGAACTTCAGATGACTTCCATCATACGCGGTGGGGAAGATCTTAAAAAAGTCCATTTTTTTGGCGGGCGTTGCGATACATGTATCCAGCAGCCCGTCATTATTTTTCGCTTCGGGGCAGAACTTAAAGCCCCCTCCCTCGTAATTGTTATTCATGCAGACAAAGAGCATGGTATCCTTGTACTTTGTGACGGTTCCATCGCATTCCACCGAAATGTTGGCGGGAGTCATGGAAAAAATGAGCTTAATAGCATTGAAGATGTAGATCAGTTTACCCATATGCAGTTTATTTAGAAGGGTCTTGTACTTTGAGGCGTCGGCAGCCTGGCAGATTGCGGCGTCGAAGCCGAGCCCCGTGGAGTCGTGAAATCTCCTGCGGATCAGGCCGTCTTCGCCGGTGTAGCCTATGGCCTGCTGTCCATACAGTGCCTCAGTTGTGGCCCCGTAGGTGATCTCACCGATATCCATGGTGCGGCGGTCCTTAAGCTCTAAAATATTGGAAAGCTGCCTGTCCAGATCCTTGCCGGATAAGCCCAGAGATTTGGCC
>OCVV011352310.1_pt1 | contig 18215 bp, 18 predicted proteins | sample 1539721 | NCBI WGS metagenome assembly OCVV01 (sample SAMN02144230, study PRJEB22623) | gut metagenome | biome: sheep rumen | host: Ovis aries | place: New Zealand | reverse complement strand
ATCAAAATTAGAAGATCATGCTCAAGAAGCTATGCAATATTTAAATGCTTCATATCCATTTTGTTTTAATGATGCACTTACTCCATTTCTTATGGGGCAAGATGTAGTTGGAACTGATTTAATGTTTTATGCAATGTGTATTGGTGCTACTTCTGAGCAGCTTTCAGGATTAAAAGACATGTTAAAAGCTCACAAATTAAAAACAATAGATAGCCCAAGTAGAATTACTATTCTTTCTTCTGGTGAAAAGCAATTTGTTGATTTAACAGATGTTTCTGGTTCTACTGTAAGTAACTACCAATGTCCTGATTTACTTTCAGCTTTTTTAGCTATGAATGATAAGAAAATAGATAATTATATAAAATATCTTTTAAGATCAGGGGCTTTATTAGACCCTTCAAAAGTTTTTGGTGGTATGAGTTTTATGCAAGATGAAGAAGGAAACCTATTTGTTTCTGAAGGAAATCATAGATTAGTAGCATATAGAGTCTTAAAAGCAACTCGTGATTATATAACAGGCCAAGTGGCTCCAGGATTAAGTGTTTTTTCTACTGTTCAACAAGTTAGAATTCCTGGAATTAATTCAGATAATTTAGAAAGATAAAAAAAGAGTATCATTTAGATACTCTTTTTTGTTTTGTTTTATTATTATTCTTCATATTCAAAGTCTTCATCTTCACCTGGTAATAAACCATATTCAAAACTTATATAAATTAATTTATCTTTATATAATGCAAATGCAACATTTACATCTTTTCCATCAGCATTTTTATATCTTACAGGTACATCTATCATATCTGGAAAATCTGGATAAATATATTCTTTCTCAACTTTTTTAAGTGTTAGGTCTAAATCCAAATCTACATATTGGAATAGTCCTCCATCCCATCTATCTTTTACATCTTCTATATCTTCTTCATCAGCATCTTTATAGCTTGTTTCAAATAGTTCTACAAACTCATCCATATCCTCAGGATTTATTTGAGTTGCACTATCATATGCATATAATGCTTTATAATCACAATATTTATTTAAGAATTCTTGTAAATCATCTTCACTTTTTATTGCATCAATAAATTCTTCAGCCATTGTCTGATATTTACTTTTTTCTTTTTTAGTGCTTTTATCATTTAACATATTTACAAGTACTATTGTTAAAACAATAATAGCTATTACTAGAATTGCAATTATACTTCCTAGGATTATTTTCTTTTTCATATTTTTCCCCTATTTTTAGATTTTATTTGTTAAATATTTTACTAAATTCTTCAACTATTTTATCTTTATATTTTATATCATATGGAACCCATTTATCTGAATAAAATAGCTTCTTTAGCTTTTCTAATGAAACCCATTTTATTTCAGATACTTCTTCTTTTTGAATCACAAATTCATCTATATTTTTATCTTGTTTTATAAAATATACTTGTCCTAATTCTCCGAAGTCTATCTTCTATAAATTCAAATTTAAACTCACATATTTCTTTACTTGCTTCTATTCCAAGTTCTTCTTTTGCTTCTCTTAAAACACCTTCTATAACTGTTTCACCTGCATCTACATGTCCTGCACATGACATATCCCAAAAGTTTGGAAACATCTTTTTATTTTCTGATCTTTTTTGAATTAAGATTTCGCCTTTAGAATTATATACCCATGTCCAAGCAGGTTTATGATAAAAGCCAGGATTTCCTTTGCTAAATTCGCTTCTATTTTTTACTCCTAAATATTTCCCATCTCTTGTATAGACATCTAATAATTCTTCCATATGTTTCTCCTAAAAATTATAGATTATTATACTCTTCATCTGTTACCTTTTCTAACCATTCATTTGAAGTATTTTCTCCTGGTACTTCCACTGCTATATGTGAAAACCAACTATTTCTTTTAGCTCCATGCCAATGTTTTACATTTGCAGGAATTGTAACTACTGTTCCAGGAGTTAAACTTACAGCTTCTTTTCCTTCTTCTTGATACCAGCCTTCTCCTGCTATACATACTAATATTTGTCCGCCACCTGATGTGCTATGATGTACATGCCAATTATTTCTACAGCCAGGTTCAAAAGTCACATTTGCTATTGTCATATTACCAGTATTAGCAAGCATATTTAAATATGAATTTCCTACGAAAAATTTAGCATAATTTACATTAGGCTCGCCTTTTCCAAATAGATTTAATTAATCAAATTCTTGTTTTTCCATTTATTTTTCATCTCCTTCATATACTTCTCTTATTATTGGAAATGTACTCCAAGCTTTAGGCCATCCACAATAAAATGCAAGTTGTGTAATTACTTCTACAACCTCTTCTTTAGTTAATCCATTTTTCTTTCCCATTGCTATATGATGTCTTAATTGTTCATATAATCCTGCTGAAAATAGTGCAGATATTGTAGCTAAACTTCTATCTCTTGGTGATAACTTATCTTCTCTACTCCAAACCTCTCCAAATAAAACATCATCATTAAGCTCGGCAAACTTAGGTGCTAAATCTCCTAAATTATCTCTTCCAGCTGTTTGTTTTATTGCCATAACCTTTTACCTCCGTTTTTCTTTTATTTTAAAGAAATTAAATCATAAATTGAACAATTATTCAACTTTAATTATAGTCAAACAAAAAAAGCTATCTTTTAGATAGCTTTTTATTATTGCGCATTATTATTTATATAATTTTGGAACCAGTTTGCTTCTTTTAGTATTCCTATACCAGCTATGAAACAAACAATATCAATAAGAAGTTCAAGTACTCCTGCTAAAAAAAACACAGCGAAAAACCAACCTGGTATAATTACAAATGCAAGTATAACCCTAAAAATTCCATAAATTATAAGTAATACACCTAAAATATACTCTAGTACTGGTCCTATTGGATTTTTCTTACTTGTAAAATAATAAGCAAAAATTATATCAAGTAATATTAACCCTGAAAGTAAAACGGTTCCAAGTCCTGATGTTCCATCGCTAAAACCATTAAGAGCGTTAATAAATGACAGCAATTGGAAAATTCCAACAATTGTACATCCTACTTGTAGTGAATGTAGCTTTTGCTCAAATGTTGGCATCTTTTTTCTCCCTTCATTTTTTAATATTCAAAAGATTTTAATGCAAAATTGTTATCAACTTCTGCATCATACTTTTCATCATCTTTTGTCATTGTTATAAAAGCTTTTGATCCACCATTGTTCCAACTAACCTCAAATTCGTAATCCTTTGCCAATTTTTTAAGGTTTTCTGATGTTAAGGCATATGTTACTTCATCGCCTAATTTTCCATTGTCAAAATCGTTTTTAAGAGCTTTTAAAGCTTTTGTTAATGCATCTTCTGCATCTTTACTACCATCTGAAGAATTATTATTGTTGTCTTCATCTTCATCATCATCATCTTCTTCTCTAGTATTATTTCCTGCATCACTACTTCCAACTAAAGTAACATTTAAGTCTCCATCAATTTCAAATGTGAAGTGGTCTAGAGCTGTAATAACTACAATTTGAACACTATCTTCATCAAAAGTTACTTCATATTCATAGTTTGAATTATAACCTACTAGATTTTCTGGTGTTATTATATCTTCTAGATTATCAGAATCAAACTTTCCATCTGCATAATCTTGTTTAATTTGTTCTATTATATCTTCCATATCTTTTGTTACAGATTCTTCATCATATGCAACAATATTAGTAACATTATTAGTTACATTTGCATTTGTATTTTCTGATGGAGCTGTACTATTTTGTGGAGCAGAAGGCTCAGCTTGTACAACTTGTGGTTTCTTCTTTCCAGCCACAAGTGCTACTACTATTACAATTACAAATAATAAAACAACTCCTGCAATTACTGCTACCAAAGGTACTTTAAATTTTCTTTCCATTTTCTCACCTACATAGCCTCTCTATAAAGGTTAATAAAATCTTCTTTTGTAACTGGTCTTGGATTACCAGGTTTACATGGATCTAGTCTTGCTTTATCTGCAAGCATTTCTAAATCTTCACCTTTGCATCCAACATCTCTTAAAGTTTGAGTTATTCCAACTTTTGCTGATAAATCTTTTAATTCCCATACGAATGTATTTATTATATCTTCTTTTGATAAATTTTCTGCATCAGTTCTTCCAATATGAACTAGTATTTCTTTAAATTCATCACTACATACTTCACCATTATATCTCATAACAGTTGGAAGTAAAATAGCATTTGCAAGTCCATGTGGAGTATCATAAACAGCACCTAATTGATGTGCCATTGAATGAACTATTCCAAGTCCACAATTTGAAAATGCCATACCTGCAATATATTGTGCTAAAGCCATCTTCTCTATTGCTTCTGGATCTTTATCATTTACAGCAGCTGGAAGGTATTTAAATATAAGTTCTATTGCTTTCATACTCATCATTTGGCTCATCTCTGTATGGCCTTTTGCAATATATCCTTCAACAGCATGTGTTAATGCATCCATTCCTGTTGCAGCTGCCAAAGATTTTGGCATAGTTTCCATTAATTCAGAATCTACTATTGCAACTATTGGCAAATCATTTGGATCAACACAAACCATTTTTACTTGTGATTCTGGATCTGTTATTACATAGTTTATTGTAACTTCAGATGCAGTACCATGTGTTGTTGGTAAGCATATTAAAGGAAGTCCATGATTTCTTGTATTTGAAAGTCCATTTAATGATTTAACATCTGCTCTTTCTGGATTTGCAATTACAATTGAAATACCTTTTGCAGTATCCATTGGAGATCCTCCACCTACTGCAACTATTGCTTCAGCTCCAAGGCTTTTGCACATCTCAACTCCATCTAATACATTTTTTATAGTTGGATTTGGTTGAATTTCAGAATATACTTTATAAACTATTCCTTCATCATCTAAAAGTTTAGTAACTTTTTCTGTTACTCCAGCTTCAATTAAAGCATCATCTGTTACAACTAAAACTGTATTAAACTCTTTTTCTCTTAATAAACCAGGAAGCACTTCTCTACATCCTCTTCCAAAATAGGAAGTTTCATTCAAAATAAATCTATCCATTTATTCCCTCCTATAGTTTTTCTTACCTTTTTTTCCTAAATAATTTTATCAATAATAAAAATAAAAAACAAGGTCATAATCTTGGCCTCGTCTTTTTTATTTTTATTCTCTTTCTTGCCCTGGATTTATAGGTTTTTTAGCTTTTACCGCTTCTTTTTTTGTTCTTTCTTCAGCTTCTTTTTTTGCTCTTTCTTCTCTATCTTTTAAATATTCTTGTGCATATGCCATATCATATTTATTACAATAACCATATGCTAATCTTTGAAGTTCTTTCATTCTTTGTTCTGAATTAATTCTTACACCTTTATAGTTTATATCACTATAATCTCTAGTATATGCAAAAGCATATAAATCAGGTTCGATATTTCTATCTTCAGTGTTTAGAGGTTTAAATTTTGTCCAAGAAAGTGCAAGTTTACTTACACCTGAATTTACTGTGTACCATGCTCCTCTTCCTTCTTCATCTTTTAAGAAGCATGCACTATACATATATCCTTCAGTAAACCAATCTAAGTGGTCTATAGCACTTGGAACATGAAGTGTTAAAATTTGCATAGCAGGAATACCTCTTGCTCGAAGTAAGCTTGCATAAAGTGTAACAGCATCTACTGAACCTGTTCTTTTTCCATTTTTTAAAATAGTATCAGCAGTTTTTTTAAATCTTTCATAGTCTAATCCATATGGACCTTCTCCTCTTGTAGAATCTGTTACATCACACATAACAGATAACATGTTTTGAGCAAGTTCCAAATCAGTTTTTCCTCTTGCTCTATCTGCTACTTCTTGAATTAATGGTGTAATTTGGGTTTTCTCTCCTGAAGTTAAGTAATATTCTGGATCATCAAATCTTGGCACATCTAAAAGACCTTTTGTTTCCATATCTTACTCCTTTTTTATTTTTCAAAAATATCTAAATAGCTTTCAGCTATATCCATTGTTATGTCTAAATGAATTAGTATCATACCTACTACAAGTACAAAAATACACGCAAATAAAACCATTTTTGTTTCTCCTTTTGACTAATTTTCTTAATTTATAGTCTTAAGTACATTTTTGATTTTTCTTGCGTGTCTTTTTTATTTTCTTATTTAATTGTTTCTCTTGCCCAGAAGAATAGATACTGCTGAGCTAATCCTCGTATATTCCCAAATCTTTTTGTTGCTTCATCTCTTATTTGTTTTTTACTTACCTTTGTTTCATCTTCATTTTTTATGTATAGTTTATTCATTACTCTTCTTACCCATACATCTACAGGGAAAGTATCAAATCTATGAAGTCCAAATAACATGATACAGTTTGCTACTTTTTCTCCTACTCCATCTAATTCTAAAAGTCTTTTTTCTAGAGAATCTATATCATCTATTTTTCTTATCTCTTGAAGAGTAATTTTTTTATCTAAGATTAATCTTGTTGTATTATATATTCTTACATCTCTAAAGCCGCATCCAAGTGCTCTTAAATCTTCTTTAGAAAGTTTAGCTAGCTGCGTTTCTGTTGGGAATAAATAATATGTTATTCCTTGCCACTCTAGTTGCGTGCCACACTTTTTAGATATTTTTTCTATTATTCCTTTTATTCTTGGGATATTGTTATTTGCTGAAATTATATATGAAATAATCATTTCCCAAAGATCTTGGTTTAATATTCTAATACCTTTTCCATATTGAGTTGCTTTTCTCATATTAGCATCTACTTTTGAAAGCTTTTCTTTTAATTTGCTATAATCTGTTGCCAAATCAAAATACTCATAAACAATTGAGTTAATATCACCATCTAAGATTCCTTCAAATGTGACTGTATTATCTTGTTTTACAACTTTAAGTACTCCTTGCTTTATAACTCCAATATATGTATTTTCATTTAAGTTATTCCATCTAAAGCATTGGCCACATTCAAAAATATCTTCTAATTCAAAACTATCTAAATTATTTAAAACTAGCTTTTGTTCTTTATACATATTATTTTATCCTTTTAAACTTACCTTTTTTAACTTCTTCTTTATCGTCTAAGAAATCAGTATAAACTTTAGTAACTTTAATATTTATTTTTCCATCTTTTAAATCTTTATTTTGTTTTACTTTGCAAGTTACATCATAGTATTCTTTAAGTTTTTCAACATTTTCCTTTTTATATCCTACGACATTACTTACATTTCCAGGTGAAGTTTCTATTAATACTTCTTTAACCTTTACTGGATAGTCTTTTATTTTCTTAACTATCATATCAAAATTCATTGAAGCTTCAACTAATTGTCTAAAGCATTCATGATATGGTCCTGCAACAACTTGTGATTTATCATTTTTATCACTATCTGAAATTGTATCTGTTGATTGAAGACCAACTCTAATTACATTTATCTTTTTTTGCGCAAAGAAATAACAAAGTTCCTTACTTCTTTCCACAGCTTGGTTCACAGTTAGTGGAATATATTCTCCTTTTTCAAACTCTTTTTCAAGTTCTGTTCCTTTTAAAACTAAAACAGGATATATTCTCATGATTTTTGGTTTTAGTTTTGCTAAATCCTTAGCTGTCCTCATCTCATCTAAAGCAGTACTATCTTGCATTCCAACCATCATTTGATGACCTAAAGTAAACCTATATTTTCTAATTAGTTTAGATGCTTTTTTAACATCTTCAAATGAATGACCTCTTTTAGCTTTTCTTAATATATAGTCATTTGTTGATTGTACTCCAAGCTCTATTGTTTTAACTTTATATTTTTTAAGTCTCTTTAAAGTCTTTTTATCTATATAATCAGGTCTTGTTGATATTCTAATTGAATCAACTTTTTTTGCCTTAACAAATTCATATGCAGCTTCTAATAACTCTACTTGTTTTTCAGGCTCTATTCCTGTAAAACTTCCACCAAAAAAAGCAACCTCAGTAAACTTATTTTTTTCCTTGAAGCTTTTTAAATAATATTCAATTGTTTCTTTAACATCCTGAGGAGTTACCTCTTTTGTTTGTCCAGAGATTGTTTTTTGGTTACAAAATGTACAATCATTTGGGCAACCAAGATGAGGAACAAAAATAGGAATAATATATTCTTTTTTCATCCTCTTCTCCTTTTTATAAATTTTCTAATGCAGATTTTGCGGCCTCCATTTCTGCATGCTTCTTGTTCTTTCCTCTTCCTATAGCTAAAGCTTTTCCATCACATGTAACTTCAACTACAAAAGTTTTATCATGATCTGGTCCATCTTCTGCTATTACTTCATATTGTATTTTTACTTCACCATTTACTTGAAGCTTTTCTTGAAGAACTGTTTTATAATCCTTCATACCAACATTTTTACTTGCAACTTCTACTGCATCTTTCAAGTTTTCTATTATGAATCTTTTTGCTTGACTTAAATTTGAATCTAAAAATATTGCAGCTATTACCGCTTCTACACTATCTGCCATAAGCGCTTTTTTACTATTTTGTGAATTGATTTCGCTCTTACCTAAGAATAAGAAATCACTAAAATTATGCCTTTTAGCTACTTCATATAAACTATCTTCACAAACTACATTTGCTCTAACTTTAGTCATTTCTCCTTCAGAAAGGTTATCATAATTCAAAAATAAATATTCACTCATTACAAACTCTAATATACTATCACCTAAGTATTCTAATCTTTCATTACTCTTAGTCTTATTCTCATATGCATATGATGTATGAGTTAAAGCTTCTTCTAATAATTTTTTATTTTTAAATTCATACCCGATACTTTTTTCACATTCTCTTAAATCCATTTTCTTATCACCTCCTTAAAAAGCCTAAAATATAACACTTTTATATTATAGCACACATTTTATTATTTTTAAACTTAAACCTAAAAAAATAAAAAGTGCAAATACACTTTTTATTTTAATCATCAATTCCTCTTCCTTCACTATTTCCATTTCCTGGATGTTCTTCATCTCCTAAGAATCCTTTTGCTCTTTGTTCAAATGCTTGCATCTCAGGTCTTATTTCTTCTAAAGCTTCAAAGAACTGTATTCTTTTTTGTCTTTCTTCTGCATTTTCTTCAAACAAATGAATAAGTCTGCACATTTGTAGTGATTGTTCTATTGTATCTCTTGGAAGGAATTCAATCTCATCTGTTGCTTCTTTAAACACATCTTTTAGTCTTCCAGATGTAAGATTTGATATAATTTTTCCCATTTTATGATTTGATAATTTATTCTTTATATTATCTGCCAAATCATCTTTAGATAAGCCATATAGAATTTCTGGCAAGTTTCTAGGAGTCATAAATTCATTTGCAGCTATATCTGTCATTAAGTCTTCTATACCATCAAAATATAGTTTTGTTTTTCTATCACTTCCTAAAAATCTTCTATAAAAAATAAGATTTTTAACATTTGCTAAATAACTACTAAAGGTTCTTTTCTTACCTTCATCATCATATTCTAACCTTAAAACAGGATTTTCAGTAAGTATTTTCATACTTATTTCATAATCATCTAATTCTACTTCTTTATCTGGATTTTTTAGATATTTAGGTACTGCATTCTTATCAAGAAATTCTATCCAATCTTCTCCCCAATCTTCTTCTAGTTCTTTTCTAGTATTAGATTTAGTATCTTCTTCAACAACCTCATCAAAAATATCAGAAAGCTGTCTTTCAACAGTTAATCCATCTCTTTCTATTCTTACTGGAACTGCATCTTCAAGCAATCTGTTTAATATTATCTCTTGTTTTCTTGTCTCTAACATAAATGAAGTAAGGTCAACATCTAATCTATTTCTTTTTGCAAATTCCATTGCCTTTGCAGCACCAAATCGGAATGCTTCTCTTTCATGAAGAGCTTCTTTTCCATATATAGCCTCATAATCTATGATACCTTTTTCAATTAATATATTTAGTTTTAATTGTAAATATGATAAATATGTTTTTGGCTTTTTATAATTAATGTTTTGAGCGACATGTGTTATTTCATGATAAAGTGTTTCAATTACTCCAAGCTTTAAATAAGAATCATTACTAAAAATATTAGACATATGTCCTTCTCTTATAGCTATAAATCTTTTTGTAGTAATTCCATCTATTCTTGCATCTTTTGCTTTAGGATCTATTTCTTTTGAAAGAACTATTATTGGTGAATTATCATGTTCTTGGGAGCAATAAGATTCTTCTAATAAAGCTCTAATTGTATTTCTTTCTGCTTCTGTAAGATCTGCTGATCTAAGATAAAAAGCTAGTCTTTCTACTGTTTTATTATTATATACCCAGCCTACTCTATTTAGTTCTTGAATACATTTAAGTATTCTATTTTTAAACTGTCTTTTTGGAAGAGTTGCTGCTTTTGTTTTTCTATTATAAAGTTGCATGCTTTCTTTCATTTTTGGAAATGGAAATCTTCCATGTGGTCTTCCATTATACAAAATAGGTTGAGCCAAAAGTGAACAAAGCTTTCTTTCTAATTTATAGTTAGTATCTATTGCTTCACCTTTTGCAAATTCTAAAAGATATCTATAAACAACTTCTCTATACTTATCAGGATTTTTCATAAAAACAGAATCAGGATAAAAACATTGTCTTATAACAAAAGAACTAAATCTCTTTTGAACTCTTCCTTGGTTATTAAGCTTTAATGCAAGCATTGCTATTAGCATCTCATCCATTTGTTTTTCATCTGTAATAGGCTCATTTATATATTCAACACCTTTAAGTATTTCCATAGGATTTCTTCTAAGAGTATTCTTTAACCAACCGCCTAAATCATTGACTAAGCCTGTTATCATACCAGCATTACTTTCATGGATTCTTCCACCATAATAAAGTTCTAATATATCTAAAATAGCTCTTTCATTATAAATAGCAAGTAAGTCTGCGTTTTTTTGTTTATAATAACTATTAAGAAGATAATCCATTCTATCCATAAAAGCCACAAGTATTCTTCTAGTTTCTATCTGGCCACGTTTTTTCTCCTCAACTTCTGGGATAATAATTGGTCTTAAGTTTGTAGGCGCATTAAATACAGCAGCATTATTAAATTCTGCTTTTAATTCTTCATCATTAAAAAAATCTCTTACTGGTATTACACTTCCCATTATCTCTCCATCTTCTTTTATCTTTGGCCATCATCTTGTCTTAAATTTATTCCAAATGGTTTTCTTAAGTCTTTTCCTAATCGAACAGCTGCAGCATCTTCAAACTCATTCATTAGTTCTAATCCTGTTTTTTTCATAGGAGGAAATCCTATTGTCATTCCATCTATAAACTCACTTTTTCTTAATCTAATTTCTTCATTCGGAACTTCTATATAAGTATGTGCTATGATACACATTTGAGCTATTTTTTCTACTTGATCTAGTGGCAACTTATCTATTTGGTGTCTTGCTTCCTCTAATAGAAATCCAAGTTTTCTACCTGTTAAGTTTCTTATAAAATCTTTATATAATTTGCCATCTACTCCTTCTTCATATTGGAAATCTTCTTTGATTAAACAATGCATTACTTCAGGAAGATTTTCCAAAGTCATAAATTCTTGCATTCCAATATTTCTTACAAGTTCTGCCATACTTTCATTTATAATTAAATCTGTCTCTTCTTCTTCTCCTAAAAATCTTCTTTTACCAAGAAGGCTTCTTGCATTTTGAAGATATTCTTTAAATGTTCTTCTTCTACCTGTCCCATCAAATTCGACTTTTAATATTGGATGATCTTCAATTATATCAATTGCTTCATCTTTATCCTCTTCAAAAAATCTTTCAAAAATATTTGTTAATTTTCCACCAATTATTTTATTTTTAGGTTTTACTGGTACGCCAAGTTTTAATTTTCTATGAAGCAATTTTCTTTGTAGATTTGCTTCTCTTACAAATGGACTCAAATCCACTTTAAGTCTATTTCTTATTGCAAATTCTACAGCATTATTTGCACCATCAGAATATGCTTCTCTTTCTTGGATATCTTGATGCATATTTTCCTGATAACTTATTATTCCATTTATTATTAAAAGATAATATTTTAATTCTTGATATTGCAAATATGTATTTGGATTTTTGTTATTTATATGTTGTCTTACATGTGTATTTTCATGTTCTACAGTACTAATTACATCTAGCTTTTCAGCATCAGTTCCATAAAGAAGATCACTTATATGGTCTTCATCAATAGAAACTATTGCTTCATATGCTGTTCCTAAAGCACCTAAGCTATCTCTTACTACAACAACAGGTGCATTATCATGCTGAGCTGAGCAATATGCTCTAGATAAAAGTCCTTCTAAAGCTTTTCTATCTTCTTTTGATAAATTTACTCTTTCTAAAAATTTAGCAAAACTTTCAACTGTTGAATCTCTAAAAGACCACCCTACTCTTATAAGTTCACTTAAGTCTTCCATAACTTGAGTAAGAGTATGATGTGTTCTTCTTGGATCATCATCTAGTTTTAATTCTTCTCTTAATAATTTATTTATTCTTTTTTCTGCATTATGCTTACTAATTACTGCTCTTCCTTTTGTATATTCTTCTAAGAATCTATATACAACTTCTTCATAATCTTCTTTATTTTGCATAATTGCAGATTTTTCATAAAAGCATTGTCTTAAAACAAAATCACAAAACTTAACTGGCATTTTACCATTATGTGTAAATTTATAATGAATCATTGCCAAAAGTATTTTATCAAATTCGTTTTCATCTTCTATAGGTTCAAATATTTTATCAACATCTTTTAAATAATCTTCAGGCTTTCCAGGAAGAAACAGTTCTATTGCTTCTGTAAATTCAGAAACAAAACTATCTATGCATCCTGGATCATCTACTTGCATTCCACCACCTTGGTGAAGCTCATAGACATCCCAAATAGTTCTTTCTTTAAAGAAATCCATTAGTTGCATATTTCCATCATAGTACTCATCTAAAAAGAAATTAAACCTATCACAAAATGCCATCATTAAATTATCTGTAGGATTCGTTCTTACAACATATTGTGGTTCATCATTTTCTATAATTGCTCTTATAGTTGCCATTTTATTAAAAGCAGCAGCATTTATAAATTCTTCTGCAAGAATCGGATCTTTAAACAAATCGATTAATGGTTCCTGTCTTCCCATACCTTTCTTCCTTTTTATTATCCTTTTGCTTAATCGTCTAAGCCAATTCCACCTGGTTTTCTTCCATTGTTTCCTTGCTCGCTATTACCAGGTCCTATTTTTTCTTTTGCTTTTTCTTCTAATGATTCTAATAACTCAAAAACTGTCATACCAGTTTCTTCATCTACCGAATCCATTCCTTCAAAAAATTCTTTTCTTTTTTCTACTTCTTCTGGTTTTCCCCTATACGTACGAAGAAGGGCGCACATATTACATATAAGTTCTAAATCATCTTTATCTAAACTTGATATATTTTCTTTTACTTTTTTAATCAGTTCAGGCAATGACTTAGAAGTAAGTTCTTTTATAAAGCCTTTATATAAATCATTTTTATTGTCTTTATCTTCCTTGTCAAATGCTACATCTTCATTGCATAGGCCATATATTATTTCTGGAAGATTCTTAAAGTCCATATATTCATAATCATTTATATCTTTTATAAGCCTTAGTAAATCTCTATTTACTACAATTCTAGATTTAGAGCTAGAGCCCAAAAATCTTTGCTTGCTAACTAAACTTTTAGCATTTTTCAAAAATTCTTCATAACTTCTTTTGTGTCCATCATCTGCATACTCAATTCTAAGAGATGGACAATCATTTAGTACACATACACCTTCTGCATAATCTTCTATATCTATTTCTTTTTTAGGATCATTTATATATTTTTGAAGAGCACTCTTTTTCACCAAATTCATAACTGCAAACATTCCAAATGCTCTTACTCTATTCCTTCTTTTTAAATTATTTATATTTTCTAATACTTTTTTCTCAAATAAAGAAGATAAAACTCCTTTTTTTTGTGTTCCTTCATCTTTATATCTAATTGAAAAAGAACTATCAAAGAATTCTCTAATTAAATCTTCTTCAGCTTTAATATCCGCCTCTAAAGCATCAAAGTTTACATTTAGCCCATGCGTTATGGCATATTCATATGACTTTTTAGCTCCTTCTAGGAAAGCTTCTCTTTCCATTAGTTCTTCTTTAAAATAGATTTCATCATAATCAACCACTCCTGTCTTAATAAGAAATCCAATCTTTTGTTGAACATATCTAAAAAAGTTTCTGACATCGCCATAATCTCTAAATTGACTATCATGTGTGTTTTCATGGAAAATTGTTCCTAGTACACTCAATTTCTCATCATTTGAATGAGAATATATTAATTTTTCAGCATGCGAAGGATTTATTCTAACAAATTTATTTACATATGATCCAGTTACATTTTCGCCTAAGCCCTCATCTGTAAGTGCCACAATTGTAGAATTATCATGTCTATCACTACAATAAGCTCTAGATAATACTTCACTTAAAGCTTTCCCCTCTTTACTATTAGGTCCTAATAATTCTAGTATTTTTGCATATTTAGCAACACTTGCTTTACTAAATATCCAACCTGTTCTTATTAGTTCTTCTGTATCTCTTATTATTTCTTCTACTCCGTAAAGAGAGTTCATTGAAGCATCTTTGGCGCCCAAAAATTTCCAAATACCATCTACTTCGTACTCAGAAATAGCGGTATTATCTATTTTTATATTTTCAAAACCATCTAAATTATTGCCAAAACCATCAAAGCTTTCCTTTTTATCTTCTTTTGTAAATGGAAGCGTATCTACTAGGGTATCTTTATTTTGTAGTACTCTTATAATTGTTGATAAACCACGATTAAGGTTTTTCTCAGTATCACTTTGAGTTCGAATTGCATCTTCTTTTGCGAAATCTTCTAAAAATCTATATACAACATTTTTATATTTTTCTTTGTTTTTCATTATTAGAGAATTTGGGTCAAAACATTGATCTATTACAAAAGAACAATATTTTAGGTTCGTTCTTCCATTATTATCTAATTTGTAAGAAAGCATAGCAAGTAAAAGAGCATCTAATTGTTCTTCTGTTTCTATAGTGTCTTCATTAATCTTACCACTATCAAATTGTTCTAAAAGTTCTTCAGCATCAAGGTTAGTTCTTTTTTTAACTGCTTTTTTAAGCATATCAGATAATTCTTTAGCTTTTTTTAATATATTATCTTTATAGAATTGCAAATGTCCTGCCTGGCAAAGTTCTATAATATCAAATAAAGCTTGCTCTTCAAAAACATCCATAAAATCATATGACTGAACTTGGTCTTTTTCCCAAATAGACTTGTATCTTTCTCCAAAAAGAAGGAACAATGATAATGAATCAAAACTAAAAGAACTTTTAGGCTCTTCATCATCAAATACAGGCCTAACATCGCCAGGAGTCTCTCTTTTCACAATATCAAGATAAGCACTCGCCAACTTTTCTTCACTAAATAAATTAATTATAGAATCCTTTAAACCCATATAATCCTCCATAGTATCATCCACTATAAATTAAATCATATAGGATTTTTTTATTCAATAAATTTACACATTTATAACCAAAATGAAAAAAAGCTACCTTTTTAGGTAGCTTTTCTATTCTGCTTATTCTTCAACTTTTTCGAACATGTCTTTTCCAACACCACATAGTGGGCATGTCCAATCTTCTGGAAGATCCTCCCATTTTGTTCCTTCTACTGTTTCATCATAAATGTAACCACAAGCAATACATCTGTATTTCATATTACTTTCACCTCCGTTTTTATTTATATTATTTTGTAAGTTCTAAAACAAGCTCTCTTAACTCATTTGGAGTATTTTCATCCATTCTTGTTTTTATAGTTACCCCTTTTTCTATTACTTCTACATTTTTCATAGTAGCAAAAATATCTCTCATTAGCTTTCCTGACATTGGAGCCCATGAGCCATTTTCAATTATTGCAACTTTTCTATTGCAAAAACCTTTATGTGCTAAATGTCTTAAGAAATTTTCTGTATCTGGGAATAATCCTGCATCATATGTAGGTGATGCTATAATCATTTTATCATATCTAAATGCATCTTCAATAGCTTCTGCCATATCACATCTTGCTAGGTCAAACACAGATGCTGCATCTTTTCCTTCTTCCTTCATTATTTTTTCTAAGGTTTCTACTAAGGCCTTAGTATTTCCATGAATTGAATTATAGAAGATTACTGTCCCTTTATCTTCTGGTTCATATTTACTCCAAATATCATATTTATTAATATAATATTCTAAGTTTTCTTTTAATATAGGTCCATGTAGTGGACAAATTATTTGGATATCTAAAGTAGCTGCTTTTTTAAGTAGCATTTGAACTTGCATGCCATATTTACCGCAGATATTAAAATAATATCTTCTAGCTTCACATGCCCAATCATCAGTATCTAAAGTAGCACCAAATTTACCAAATCCATCAGCAGAAAATAAAGCTTTATCTTTTGCATCATATGTAACCATTACTTCTGGCCAATGAACCATAGGTGCCATAAAAAATTTTAAAGATGTACTTCCAATATCTAGTTCTTCACCTTCTGCTACAGCAATTGCTCTATCTATCAACTTTTTATCACAAAACTGTGGAAGCATATCTAAAGCTTTTTTAGATAAAACTATTTTCATATTAGGATATTTGTTAGCTAAATTATCTATATTTGCTGAATGATCAGGTTCTAAGTGTGATACTACTAAATAAGTTGGCTCTTTTCCATCTAACACTTTTTCTACATTTTCAAGCCACTTATCTCCTTTTCTTTTATCTACTGTATCCATAATAGTTATTTTTTCATCCATAATAATATATGAATTATAAGTAACTCCTTCTGGCACAACATATTGACTTTCAAATAAATCTAAATCTAAATCTTCTACTCCAACGTAAGAAATGTTATCAGTTATTTTCATTTAAGTACCTCCTATCTTGATATTTATTCTACTATGTTTCTTATATATTCTTCAAGTATTTTTTTACCGACCGGTTGGTAAAAGAAAAACCAGCAGCTAAAAGCTACTGGTCTTTTTATATTAATTTTCAAATTAAACGTTTTCTTTAATATATTCTACTACATCTCCTACTGTATTAACTTTTTCAGCATCACTATCAGGGATTTCTATATCAAATTCTTCTTCTAAAGCCATAACTAATTCAACTATATCAAGTGAATCAGCTCCTAAATCATCAATAAAAGATGATTCCATTGTTACAGAAGCTTCTGCTACTCCAAGTTGTTCAACGATTATTCCCTTTACTTTATCAAATACTTCTTCAGTATCCATCCTAAGGTACACCTCCTCTTAATCTTATTGTGCTTTCTTGTACTATTATTAGTCTATAAAAAAATAATTGTCAAGTATTATTTCTCATTTATTTGTGTAACAGCTTCTATAAGCTTTGGAACAGCTTGATTTTCAACAAATCTTTCAGCTTGTTTTATTGTAAATTCGAATAGAATTTCATCACTAGATCCATGTGCTTTTACAACTGGTTTTTTAACTCCTAAAAATAGAGCTCCACCATATGATTTATAATCCATAGTTTTTGTAAATCTCTTTATTCCTGGTAATGCAGGAAGTGCTGCTATTGTTGAAATAGCATTTTTCTTTATACTTTCTGTAAGTGAAATCTTAACAAATTTTCCAAGTCCTTCTACTGCTTTTAAGAATATATTTCCTGTAAATCCATCTGTAACTATTGCATCTACTTCACCTAAGAAAGCTTCTCTTCCTTCAATATTTCCAATAAAATTTATGCCATATTCATCTGCTTTTTCTTTTAATAATTGGTAAGATTCTTTTGTAAGTTCATTTCCTTTAGTCTCTTCTGTACCAATATTAAGAAGTCCTATTCTTGGTCTTTCAATTCCATATGTATTTCTTAAATATATTGTTGACATTAATGCAAATTGTAATATGTTTTCTGGCTTACAATTTGTATTTGCACCAGAATCCATTAAAAGAAGTTGACTTTTATATGCTGGAAGTATACCTGCTATAGCTGGTCTATCAATTCCTTTAATTCTTCCAACTAAAAGAGTTGCACCAGTTAATAATGCACCAGAGTTTCCAGCAGAAATAAATACATCTCCTTCATCTTCTTTTAACATTCTAAATCCTACAACCATTGAAGAATCTTTTTTATGTTTTATAGCCATTGTTGGAATATCTTCCATTTCAATTTCTTCAGTTGTATGTTTAATAGAAAATCTATTTGAAATTTCTTCAGGTTGTTTGCCATA
>OCVV011260571.1_pt1 | contig 18216 bp, 15 predicted proteins | sample 1539721 | NCBI WGS metagenome assembly OCVV01 (sample SAMN02144230, study PRJEB22623) | gut metagenome | biome: sheep rumen | host: Ovis aries | place: New Zealand | reverse complement strand
GTAAACGGAATTTTAATTGAATATAAGGGCAGTGAAATTGATGTTATTATACCCAACAGCGTGACAAGTATTGGGGACAGTGCTTTTAGCTATTGTCACAGCCTTGAATCGGTTGATATACCCAACAGCGTGACAAGTATTGGGAGCAATGCTTTTTACGGTTGTAAAAACCTTAAATCGGTTGATATACCCAACAGCGTGACAAGCATTGGGGGCGGTGCTTTTTATAATTGTGAAAACCTTGAATCGGTTGTTATACCCAACAGCGTGACAAGCATTGGGGACTGTGCTTTTAGAGAGTGTGAAAACCTTAAATCGGTTGTTATACCCAACAGTGTGACAAGCATTGGGGACGGTGCTTTTAGAGAGTGTGAAAACCTTAAATCGGTTGTCATACCCAACAGCGTGACAAGCATTGGATATTCGGCTTTTAAAGGTTGTGACAGTCTTGAATCGGTGTCAGTACCGAGAAACTGCAAAATTGCTGATTATGCTTTTGAGGAAGATACAGAGGTCATTCGCAGATAATAATACGAAAACGGAGTGTAACAGCTCCGTTTTTTGTGTCCGTAAAATAATTATTTACATATAATAAACGGGACAGTATAAAAATAATTATGCTGTCAATAATAATATCAGCATTATATGCAAATAAATTATCGGGAGACAGATATTATGTCAGTTAAAAGAGGAGAAATCTACTATGCAGATTTAAGCCCCGTAGTGGGTTCTGAACAGGGCGGAGTAAGACCTGTACTTATCGTTCAGAATGATGTCGGCAACAAGCACAGCCCGACCGTCATAGCCGCCGCAATCACAAGCCAGAGGGATAAAAACCACCTGCCTACCCATATAGAAGTACAGGCGGATAAATGCGGTCTTGCAAAGGACAGCATAGTCCTGCTCGAACAGATACGCACGATAGACAAAAAGCGTCTGCGTGACAAAATGGGAGAACTTGACCTGCGTTCCATGAACAAGGTAAACACGGCACTTTCAATAAGTTTCGGGCTTGAAGTATAAAAATACTCCCGACAAGTTTTCTTGTCGGGAGCTTGTATTTAATTATCCGAGCAAATCAGTATTCAAGGTAATAAATTCCTACATAGGCAAGCTGATTATTTTCTATTATGAAACCAATAGATTCACCCCAGTCGCCCTCACCCTCAACTATATATCTGACAGAATCCATTTTTTCGGGTACTGAAACATATACTGTATTGAACCAGCAGTATTGCAGAATATCAAGTACATTTCCGAGTTCAGGCAATTCAAATTCTTCATTGATACCGCCTTTTTCTGCATATTTTATTATTCCCCTGCATATATCGCTGATTAATGAATCAGGTAAATTATTGAATGATTCAACGCATTTTTCTGCATAATCGGTGAGAGAAGAATTTTCAATATAGACTGTAAATTCCGATGAATTTTCCTCATTGCGGAAGAAACTGCTTCTGAATACACCTTCCCAGCTTTCATGCTGCTTGTTTATCCATTCAATCATTGTCTGACCTCCTGAGATTATAGTTATCGACAGCAATTATACCACATTATTTCAGATAAGTCAACAAAAAAACCGCAGTATTTCAAAAAATATCAGAAATACTACGGTTTTAAGGAATATTAATTACTTGTTGAGGTTAGCTTCAATCATGTCAAGTTCATCATAGAGAGCCTGCGGGATATTACCGCCCTTAGCCTTGATGTCCTCGTCATAGTATCTTCTCATCTCAGCGATTTCTTTCTTCCATTCGTCCTTGTTTACAGTGAGGAGAGCTTCGAGAGCAGAGGGAGAAACTTCATCTTCAATGCCTTTGAGGTTAATATCTTCGGGCTTGGGGAGGTATCCGATAGGAGTTTCAACAGCATCAACTTTGCCTTCAACTCTCTTGATAATCCAGTCGATAACTCTCATATTGTCACCGAATCCGGGCCAGAGGAAGTTGCCTTCATCATCTGTTCTGAACCAGTTTACATTGAAGATTTTGGGAGCTTTGCTTCCGAGTCTTGCGCCCATTTCGAGCCAGTGAGCCCAGTAGTCACCGACATTGTAGCCGATGAAGGGTTTCATAGCCATGGGGTCATGACGGAGAACGCCTACTGCACCTGTTGCGGCAGCAGTTGTTTCAGAGGAAACAGCAGAACCGATATATGTACCGTGTGTCCAGTCGAATGACTGATAAACGAGGGGAGCAGTGGTAGCACGTCTGCCGCCGAAGATGATAGCAGAAACGGGAACACCCTCAGGATTATTGAACTCAGGAGAAATGCAGGGGCAGTTCTGAGCGGGAGCAGTAAATCTTGAGTTGGGGTGAGCGAGCTTGTTGCCCTCAGCGGTATAAGCTTCACCGTCAACCCTTGTGCCTTTCCATTCGGTAGCGTCTTTGGGAGGATTCTTTGTGAGCTTTTCCCACCACGGAGTATTGTCGGAATTGTCAATGGCAACGTTAGTGAAGATAGCACCGTTCTTTGTGCAGGCGAGAGCGTTGTAGTTGGATTTTTCGTTAGTACCGGGAGCGACACCGAAGAAACCGTTTTCGGGGTTGATAGCGTAGAGTCTGCCGTCCTTGCCGGGCTTCATCCATGCGATATCGTCACCGACTGTGAATACTTCATAGCCGTCCTTTTTGTATCCCTCGGGGGGAATGAGCATAGCGAGGTTAGTTTTTCCGCAGGCAGACGGGAAAGCAGCAGTGATATACTTTATATCGCCGTCAGGCTTCTTAACACCGAGGATAAGCATATGTTCAGCCATCCAAGCCTCATTTTTACCCTGGAAGGAAGCGATACGGAGAGCGAAGCACTTCTTGCCGAGGAGAACGTTTCCGCCGTAAGCAGAATTTATAGACCAGATAGTATTTTCTTCGGGGAACTGAACGATGTATCTCTTTTCGGGGTCAACGTCAGCCTTTGAGTGGAGACCTCTTACGAAATCGTCGGAAGTATCACCGAGGTTTTCAAAAGCCTGTTTGCCCATTCTTGTCATGATGTTCATATTGAGAACGACATATATGGAGTCTGTAACTTCAACGCCCACTTTTGCGAGAGGAGAACCGATAGGACCCATTGAATAGGGGATAACGTACATGGTTCTGCCCTTCATAACGCCGTCATACATAGGAGTAAGGAGAGCCTTCATTTCATCGGGAGCCATCCAGTTATTAGTAGGACCTGCGCCTGATTTTTCCTTTGAGCAGATGAAAGTTCTGTCTTCAACACGGGCAACGTCATTTGCACGGGTTCTGTGGTAGAGGCAGTTGGGGTATTTCTCAGGGTTGAGCTTATACATTTTGTCCCAGCTGTCATCGGGGAGGGAAGTAACTTCCTCGATAAGTGAATCAATTTGCTCCTGAGAGCCGTCAATCCACACAACATTTTCGGGTTTACAGAGAGCGATCATCTCGTCAACCCATTTTAATACATTGGGGTTGTTTGTCAGTGACATTTCATTATACCTCCTGAAAAAATAATCGTTTTCATATCGGCGCAAAGCCGAATTGAAGAATGTGAACAAAATTGTTCCTTACATACTATTATATACAATTTTTGTCAAGCTGTCAATAGCAAGCATGATATTTTTTTATCATATTGATATACAATTTTCAGAATTGCACAAATAAGGCATATAGGAGGGAGATATTTTTGTTTTACGATACTAACATACTTGTACAAATACTTTTCGTCAAAATACATAATAAATATCGCTTTGCGTTGTTAAAAACATAGAAAATTTATAATATTACAATATTTTTTTGAATTTTATATTGAATTTTAGTCATAATGTGGTATAATATAATAAGAATACGGGCAGTTCTTTATAACATTTTTATCCCGTTAGGAAAGGCGGTAATACCAATGAGAAAGCCAATAATTACAATAGAAAGACAGTATGGAAGCGGAGGCAGTATTATCGGTAAAATCGCTGCCGGAAAACTCGGAATAAACTGCTATAACAGACAGATTCTCGAAATGACTGCCGAAAAATGCGGCATATCTGCGGAATACCTCGAATCAGCCGAAGAAAGCGTTCCCACAAGCTTTATATATTCCCTCCTCCTGTCAGCAAATCCCAGCAGGTCAATGGAGGACAACCTCCCTCTCTCCGATAAGGTCTTTATAATGGAAAGTAAAATAATTACCGAAATAGCCGAGAAAGAAAAGAATTTCGTTCTTGTCGGAAGGTGCGGAAGCTATATCCTCGAAGAAAAAGGTTGTTTCAGCGTCTATATATACGCTCCCCATGAGACAAGAGTGAAAAGAGCTGTCGAAGAATACGGACTCGCCCCGAATAAAGCCGAAAATATCCTCAAAAAAGCCGACAAACGCCGTGAAACTTTCTTCAATGTCAATACAGGAAGAAGCTGGCAGGACAAGGATATATATTCGCTTTGCCTTAACAGTGCGGAACTTGGTGACGAACTGTGTGCGGAAATTATAGTCAAGGCTTATCAGGAATATAACAGCCGCTTTGAAAAGTAATGGGAATATCTGAAAAGCCCCTGTCTTTCGGTGGTTTTTCAGATATTCACTGAAAAATATATCTCTCTTCTTTGAAAAGAGTTCCGTGGTTTCCTCCTATGCTGCGGAACTTTTTTCTTATTCTCCTGTAAAAGACAGGGGATTTTTATATGTTAAAAGAAAAACATTTGTTTCAGGTACTTGACAAACGAAAACTTTTGTTCTATAATAAATATATCTTAAAGAACGTTAGTTCTTGAAAAGGAGGATTTATTTATGCATCAATTGATAGAAAATTATCAGAAAAGCTGTGACGCAGTAAAAAAACGTATAAACGAACTCAGAAATCTTGAAAAATCTTTGCAGGAAAAAGGCGATGAATTCAGGATATCCGAACTTGACCTCACAAGAAGAATAAATCTGCTGTATTGCGAACACCGTGAAATGGAGGAGATTATAGAACATCTTGAATTATATATTAGGAGAGTGGAAGAACGTGGCAATTCGTAATACATATACAGATACCTTTACAGGCAAGGCTGATGAAAATATAAGGGCTATTCTCTTTGATGACGAAAATCAGAAATCTGAAAAGCTTAAAAGAATGCTCGTAAAAATCATAAAGAATGAACTTACTCCCCGACAGGAACAGGTCATTGAAATGTATTATTTCAGACAAATGAACATATCCGAAATAGGGAATGTTCTTGAAATAACACCGCAGGCGGTTTCAGCCCTTATGTCAAGAGCAAGGCTTAAAATATTCCGCATACTGAAATACTACATATAAAAAATAAAACGGTCAGAATCAACTGACCGTTTTTGATTTATTCTTCTGTAATTTCTGATTCTTCTGCGTTTTCGTCAATATCTTCCTGATTTTCCTCGGAACTTTCATCTTCCTGAATTTCCTCGGAACTTTCCTCCTCCTGAATTTCGGGAGCAGATGAAACTGAATCCTTGTATACGGTAACTATGAATCCGTCAACATTATTTCCTGATATCTCATATTTTTCGTCTTTCGGAACGGGTACGGCAGTAGTTTCTGCGGAATTGTCTGCGGGGAAGAAATATACTTCGCAGTTTGTGCCGTCATCACATATGATTTCGAGGTGAGAGCCGTCATATGTGTAATTATGAAGCATATCAATATATTCTTCAAGGCATATGCCGTATCTTGTCATATATGTTGCATGGGGGATACCTACATATCTGAAATGCCACGGTTCATATTCTATATATGTTATATTTTCCTTGCCTTCGGGATAGCGGAGGATAAAGCCGTACTTATAGCAGTTTTTGGTATACCATTCATATTCGCCCGTACCGTCATAGTCATAGTCAGGGATAGTTGTAAAGTCGAAAGCATAGCCTGTTTCATGTTCACTGTAACCGGGTTTTGCGACGAGGGTAGATTCTTCCGAACCTTTTTCAGCGAGGTCATTTTCGTAGAGTTCTTTCTGAAACTCGGTACTTCTGTAAGTGCCGTAAAGCATTACATTGTAGAGGTCGGTAGCCTCAATGAAATCGTGCATCATATCAGCCATAGGCTCATAGACCACATCAAGAATTTTGTAATCGTCCTGAACGACACTTACATAATCTCTGTCTGTTTCGATATTTTTTGCACCTATTTCGACAAGGTTTTCGTCACCTGTCGAGAGGTAGGCGTAATCGTTGTTTACGAGGATAAGGTCGCCCTTAAACATATCTTTATTCAGGACATCGTATGTATCATACATATCCATGGGATTTTCGGCTTCTGTCGGGGGTTCTGTAATTACCTCATAGACTTCTTCTGTCGGTTCGGTAGAGCCGACGCTGTTGCGTTTGTCAACCGCACCCTTGATGAAATACACACCCGCAGCAATAATTGCAATGCAGAGAAAAAACTCAGCGAGAAATTTAGCGGTATTGGCTTTGTTTACTTTTTTCTTTGACATCAGTATCTCCAATCTTCCGTACAAACGGAGAATAAATTTATCTGTATCACATTATAACACAAGTTTTATAAAAAATACAGTAGTAAGTAAAAGTTTTCCGCCTTTGTCAAAAAATGGCAATATACATTATATATATTTATAGAAACTGACTATATCAGCGTATTTTCGGACTTTACAGATAGCAATATATACAAATAATAGATATCATTTATTTCTGATATGCACAATTTTTTGAAAAACTATTGCATTATTTAAGTGTTGATGCTATAATAAAAAGTAGTGCAGATATGATAATTAAAATATTAACGACCGAAAGGAGGGATTTTTATGGTTTGCCGTTCGTGCGGAACAAATAATGAAAGAGGTTTCAAGTTTTGCGTAAAGTGCGGAAGTAACCTTGAAAATCCGCAGGAAGTCAATTATGAACAAGTCGATATGGGCGGCTATCATACGGAAGAAGAATTTTCTGACAACAAATCAGGCTTTACTTTCGGTTCGGGTACATTTGTCATAAGAGATACCGCACCGTCAAACGCTGCATCTGATATGTATACGGCTGATGAACTCAATGACTCGGACGAGGAGTTCGATTTCAGTATGTACGATGAACCCTATATTCCCAAACTCGATGCCGACAGAGTTTCAATGCCCTCAAATCAGCAGATGAACAGGAATCAGGCTATGCCACAAATGATGAATATGCCCTCGAATCAGCAGATGAACAGGAATCAGGCTATGCCACAAATGATGAATATGCCCTCGAATCAGCAGATGAACAGGAATCAGGCTATGCCACAGATGATGAATATGCCCTCGAATCAGCAGATGAACAGGAATCAGGCTATGCCACAGATGATGAATATGCCTGCAAATCAGCAGACTAACAGAAATCAGGCTATGCCACAGATGAATATGCAGAATCAGCAGGTTTACGGACAGTCTGCAATGTACGGTCAGCCCCAGATAATAGGCTACGACCAGAGCGGTATGCCTGTATACGGTCAGCCCATGATGTATGGTCAGCCCCAGATAGTAGGCTACGACCAGAGCGGTATGCCCATATACGGTCAGCCCATGATGTACAGTCAGCCCCAGATAGTAGGCTACGACCGGAGCGGTATGCCCATATACGGTCAGCCCATGATGTACGGTCAGCCCCGGATAACAGGCTACGACCGGAACGGTATGCCTGTATACGGTCAGCCCCAGCAGCTTAAACAAAATCAAAATACATCAGCTATTCCTCAGCTCGCTCCGCTTTCAGAACCTGAACCCGCCAAGAAACCCGAACCTGAAACAAAAAAGAAATCAGGCGAGGATTTCTGGGATTTCTTTGACGGCGGAAAACCAAAGAAACATGACGACTCCGCAGATGATTTCTTCGGAAAATCATCACATAAAAACAGCAGCGATATGGGCGACCTCTCAACAGACGGTCTCGATTTCAGCAAGCTCAAAAGAAATGAAAAGAAAAAGAACGACTATATGGGCGATACCCCCCTTGTCGATGCTTCAAAGCTGAGACAGAACGATGCAAATAAATTCAATAAATTCTACATGAAACAGACAGATGTCGTTGACGCAGGCAACCTCGAAGCCAAAAAACAGGAAAAACAACAGGACATAATGGGCGTTACAAAAGAAGTCGATGCAAACAAACTCGCAGCCGCCGAAAAATATAAAACACAGATAAAAATGTATACAACAGCAAATGTCAATGCCGATGACCTTGAGGCTTATGTCCCCGAACATAAAAAAGCTCTCATGGCTGAAGCCGACCACGCTGTTGAAGCTCTCCCGAAAAAGAAAGATGCCTATATTGATGACCTCGACAAAATAGAGCTTCCCGACTATATGCAGGCTAAGAAAACCGTTAAGGAAGAAAAGGCAGAAATACCTTCTCTCCCTGAGGTTGGAATAGAATAATAAAAGAAAGGAGAAATTTTTGATGTTCAAGAAGCTATTACAGGAATTTAAAGCATTTGCACTTAAAGGCAATGTAATGGATATGGCAATCGGTGTTATCGTGGGTGCTGCTTTCGGCAATATCGTAACAGCACTTACAGACTGTTTCATCAATCCGCTTATCGCAGTGTGTACAGGCGGTGCAAAAAAAGATGAAAACGGTGTAATGCAGGTAGTGGGCGGTTCGTTTACAGTAAACGGAATCTCTTTCAACTACGGAGCATTTATCTCTGCTGTCATTAATTTTTTGATTATAGCATTCATTCTCTTCCTGCTTCTTAAAGCCGTAAATGCTGCCATGGCTATCGGCAAAAAGAAAGAAGAAGAAAAACCTGCTGAGCCTCCCAAGGAAGAAGTTCTTCTTACAGAAATAAGAGACATCCTTAAATCACAGGCTGAAACAGATAAATCAAAGAAATGATGCTTAAATAAAAGCGGTTTTTCCTTTTTTGAGGAAGAACCGCTTTTCAGTATTTCCGAGGAAATATTTTTTGTTCTCATACAGGAACATTGATTCTGATATATTCTACAAAAATAAAGCTCATATTTGTGAATATAAACAAAAAAACGTCATTTTTTCTGAAAATTTAAAAAAGCACTTGCAATTTTAATACAACGGTGTTATAATATTTATATGGGTTGGATATCCATATCTTTATTGATCCAAAAGGAGGAAATTTTATATGAAGCTTAAAAAGACACTCGCTGCCCTCGCAGTTATCACAGCAGGAAGCGCAACAATGGCGTTCGGACAGGCTCTCAATGCACAGGCTGATGATATCACTCCCACTGATGAGTATATCGCATCTGTTGAGGCTGTATCTGTTGCAGATTTAACTGTCGGTGAATCACCCATACCCTCTGGCAATTATGCTGAGTATGTTGTTGATGAGACTTCTGCTCCTGTTGAGGAAGTTGCTGCACCCGTTGAAGAAATTGCTGCACCCGTTGAGGAAATTGCTGCACCAGTTGAAGAAACTGCTGCACCAGTTGAAGAAACTGCTGCACCCGTTGAGGAAATCGTTAAACCCATTGAAGAAACTACAACTCCCGCTGAAAAGGTTGTTGAGGCTTCGGCAGATGCTGTGTATGAAGGTATCAAAATTGAAACAGAAGCAGTAGTTAATGCCGATGTAGCCCCTGAAATCACATCTGCGGCTGTTGCTGAAGAGAAAACTGAGACAGCGGCTGCTCCTTTGGACAGAAGTATTCATGATGCAGTGGATATAAGTTCAGACGCAGGCAAAGCACAGATTGAAGATAAAACCATAGATTATGATAAAATTTACAACGACTTTGTTAACAATGAAATTATTCCAAAGACAGACGGCGGACTTGCTTCTCTCACTCCTGCTGCTACGGCTCAGGAAACTGTAAAAGGTAGTAATGGTGTTAGAGTTTATTCCGAATTACTTGGTGTTGTTGCAGCTACCGTTTATGACTTCTGCCAAGATGGTATCCCTGAACTTATTACAGTTACACATCAGAGACTGGATAACGGTTCTATGGCTCCTCAGTCAAGATTTATTTATGATTTGTACCAGTACAATAAAGCAACAGATACTATTGGTTTACTGACAAGTACAGAGGATTTTAAGATGGATGAGAATTACCTGATTACTCCGCAGATGGCGCAAGGTGGCGGTGGGGAATTTACTCTTTCTATAACGGGTAACTCTCTTCTTAAAGATGAATGGGTTTATGGAAAGTATGCTTCAGATGGTCCTTTTGCAACTTCGCATGATTACTCCGTTTACAACTTGGATAACTATAAGTTTAGTAAGTACAAAGTGACCATTGGAAAGGACAGGGTTTCACAGACATTGCCCGAAGATTATAAATTGGGCGGCTCTACGGATTTTGAACTTCTTTATTACGATAAGGCAAAAGACCCAGGTTGGGGAGTTTATAATGATTCACCTAAATATAGTTCTTTGAATGCTGCTGCTGCTGAGATTACTGCGAATATGAAAAAGTATGGTGTTGATATGGCAGGAGTTTCTTTTGGAACTAAAGAAGTGGATTTTTATTCCTCCAATAAAGAACAATTGGATATGAACATTGACGGATTGAAAGTTGAAAAGCCAATTATGGACTATTATATGTCGTATAAAAACAGGGGCGATATTCGTATGAATGACTATACAGGTCTCCACGGAACAGCGTCCGCAGGCACAGAGGGCAAGACAGGCAACGAAAGCACAAAGGCTGCCAACAAGTATGATTCACCCAAAACAGGCGTAGCATTCCCGATATCTGCCGCAGGCACAGGCGCAGCAGCACTTGCACTCGCCGCAGTCGCATTTGTTTTAAAGAAGAAAAATTGAGCTGTTAATAAATAATTGGTATTGAATATTCTGTTGATTTCTCGCAGTCATATTCAAAAACATAATGCTTAAATAAAAGCGGTTTTTCCTTTTTCAGGGAAAGCCGCTTTTCAGTATTTTCAAAGAAATAAAAAATATCATGCGTTATATTGTATAAAAATAACATTAATATTTGTTAATGTCAACAAAAAAATTAATATAACATAAAAATTTTTCCAAATTGCTTGAAATTCTGATTTTACAGTGATATAATAGCTATATGGATTGAAAATGTCCATATCTTTACTTGTATGAAGGAGGAAAAGTAAATGAAATTAAAAAAGACTCTCGCTGTCCTTTCTGCTATCGCAGCAGGAAGCACAATGATTTTTGGACAGGCTGTCAGCGTACAGGCTGAAGATGTCATTATTGAGGGAACTTCCGTTTCTTCCGAAGAAGCTGCCGCTCCCGTTGAAGAAGCCGCTGCCGCTCCCGTTGAAGAAGCCGCTGCCGCTCCTGTTGAAGAAGCCGCTGCCGCTCCCGTTGGAGAAGCTGTTGCCGCCCCCGTTGAAGAAGCTGCAACTCCTGTTGAAGAAGCTGCCGCTCCTGTTGAGGGAACTACAACTCCTGCTGACGAAATTGAAACTGTCGGAACTGTTACAACTGTTGCAGTTGATTCAATGTATGACGAGTATGCAACACAGACAACTACTGTTGCTGTGGCTGTTGAAGGAACAACAACTACAACTGTTCCCTACCTTGATACTGATATATACAGCGCAGTTGATGTAAATTCCGATGCAGGAAAAGCACAGGTTGCTGACAAGAGTATAGATTATGACAAGGTTTACAACGATTTCCTCTACAATGTCGTAGTTCCCAATACAGAAGGCGGAATTTCAAGTACCTCCGAAAGCGGCAGACCGCAGGAAATAATTGATGTTGAGAGCGTAAGCGGCAATGACGGTATTCGTGTATACAGTGAAATGCTCGGTATTTTTGCTGCAACTGTTCATGATTTCTGCAATGACAGTATCCCCGAACTCATAGTAGTTACAAATTCACTTGTTGATGAGGAAAGACCTACTGATATCGAAGATGCACAGTACTATCCCTCAAGAATTACATATGACATCTGGCAGTACAATAAAGCTGACGATTCTATCAAAAAAGTCTCAACAACAGACAGTATGTATCCGTTGCACATTACAAGCGACGGAATATTTGAAGTCGGCAACGAAAAGTTGAATGTAAGTCTCGCAGGAGATACTATTCTTGAAGAAATCTATCTTGACAGCAGAGGAGATTCAAGCAGAAATCACGGTTACACAATGTATAAAATAAATGATGACTATTCTTTCAGCTCTCCCTATACAGTAGGCGCAAGCTGGTTTATGGAAAGCGAAACCAAGAAGGCAGGCGGCAATGTTGCAGGCTATTCAGGATACGGTCTTGGTCAGAAGTTTACAAGCGTTGAAGATATCAGGGCTGCTTTCAAGGCTTATGGCGTTGATGCAGATGTAACTGCTTCTTTAGGTGATTCTGATGCTGATGTAAGTATTTCAAACGTAAAGAATCAGACAAAACTTTTTGACTATAAGGCAACTCCTGGTAGAGATTGTGTCAATTTTGAACTTACCGACTATACAGGCGTTCACGGAAAAACTTCTTCTGCTCCTGCAAGCACAAACGGCAAAACAGGAAATGAATCCGCTAAGGCTGCCAACAAGAATGATTCACCCAAGACAGGTGTAGCATTCCCGATAGCTGCCGCAGGCACAGGCGCAGCAGCACTTGCACTCGCCGCAGCCGCAGTTGTTTCAAAGAAGAAAAAAGACTGATACTATCACTTCCTTTCATTAATGTAAAAGGCTGTCCCGTTTATGCGGGGCAGCTTTTTGTGTAAAGTGATGAAAATAAAAAAATCTGCATTTAATACCGTCAATAAAAAGTTGACAGATGTAATTTTCTGTTGTATAATTAAAAAAACAAATTGCGGAGGGAAGATATGAAGTGTAAATATTGCGGAAACGATTTGGGAGAAGATGCGGTCTTTTGTAATAACTGCGGAAGAAAAGCCGAAAGTATCGTTTCACTCAAAAAAGAAAAAGACAGCCTGAACATCGCTCAGGATTCAGATATAAACTATGCACAGGAAGAAAATAATGCGGAAAATCAGTATATTCCCTATGAAAATACAGAAAATCAGGAAAAAAACAATCCTGAACAGGAATCAGAGTATTTTTCGGATACAATATACGAAAACGAACACAAAAACGAAAAAACAGGCATATTAAAACTCACAGGTTCTTTCTTTGTTATGATTCTTGCAACTGTACTTTTTGCCTTTGTAAGCATTTGTTTCTGTGTCAAGCTCGGTGTTTCGGGAAAAACTTCCGCTGATGCAGTCAGAAGAATGAAAACTTCAATCCTTATGGATACTGATACAGGGGAAAAAAGCTTTTCGGACAGCATATATGATTTCATCAAGTTCGGCAATATAAACGATGAGGGAATAACAAAGGCACAGTTCAGGGATTTCATGGTAAATTCGGATTTCCTTGAATTTGCCGCAGAAAAAACAGAACTCTATGTCGATTATATAATAAACGGAAAAGGTACAGAACCTACTGTAACTACTGATGAAATGACAGAATTTTTCAGGAATAATGAAGATGTTTCAGAGGAATCATTCGGATATAAAATGCAGACGGGAGACTATGATGCAATACGCAGACAGCTTGACAGAAATGAAGCTGATTCAAATTTGCTTATATCCTCATGGAGTGTAAGGACAGGATTTAATTTCGGCAAATTAAACTACGCATTCCAGTACATAACCCTCGGAATACTTGCAGCACTTACAATTGTGCTTTTCATATGGATAGCGGTTATTGTTGACAGAAAAGGGAAATATATTCTCTGGTTTTATGGAAATATATTTCTTTTCAGCGGAATAATCGTATTTCTGGCAGGATTTGCAGCGGTTTTCGGTTTGCCGCTTGCATATATCCACACTGAAAGCCTTGCGTGCTATGCAGGTTCAGCGATGCTGATACCGTTTTCGCTTTTTGCGGTTTCGACTGGATTATTTCAGATTTGTGTCGGAATCATACTCAAATCCATAAAGAAATTTTTAAGGCGCAGGGAAAAACGCTCACAGGAAATAGAAAAAGCTCTCGCAGCCGCTAATGTATAATATCTGCCGCATAGAGATATGCGGCTTTTTTATTAAAAAAATATTATGAAAATATTAAAAAACTCTTTTATTTTTGATTTTTATATGTTATAATACTATTATAAATTTTCAGGGAGGTAATATATGTATAAAAACGTTTCACGATACGGGCGTGAAAAATATCTCACAGCTTTTCTGCTCGGCTTTGCAGTCCTTATGGTGTCTCTGATACCCATAATGATAGCGGAAAAGGGATATTTTATATACTATGGTGATTATAATGCACAGCAGATACCTTTTTATAATCTCCTCAATGATGCAATAAGAAACAGGCAGTTCGGCTGGAACTGGTTTACGGACTTAGGTTCTGATCTTATGACATCATATTCATTTTATCTGATAGGCAGTCCGTTTTTCTGGATTACGGTAATATTACCACGTTCGCTTGTAGTTTTTTCAATGCCTGTGATACTGTCAATAAAGCATGGTTTTGCGGCTATGACGGCATATGCATACATAAGGCGGTTTGTACGCAACAAGAATATGGCGGTAGTAGGCGGACTTCTCTATGCATTTTCGGGCTTCCAGATATTCAATATATTTTTCAATCATTTTCAGGACGTAACAGCACTTTTTCCGCTTGCCCTCATAGCTATGGAGGAAAATATAAATAACGGAAAAAAAGGCTGGTTTGCACTGACTGTTGCACTTATGGCGATAGTAAACTATTATTTCTTTGCAGGACAGTGCGTATTTCTGATAATGTATTATTTTATTCGTGCGCTTTCGGACGATTTCCGCCTCACGCAGAAAAAATTCATGGGACTTGCATTTGAAGCGGTTGCAGGAGTTATGATAGCAGGATTTATATTCATACCGTCCGCCCTTCTTGTAATGGGAAATTACCGTATAAGTGAACACATTTACGGTCATGACATGGTAATGTACAGCGACAATACCGTAATACCAAGAGTTATACAGTCGTTCTTCATGCCTGTTGATGTTCCCGCAAGACCGAATTTATTTGATTCGGACTATGAAAAATGGGCATCTATCGGAGGATATTTCCCGCTTTTCTCAATGATTGGCGTTATAACCTTTATGCGGACAAGAAAAAAACACTGGGCGACAAGAATTTCACTGATGTGTATTGTATTCGCATTTATCCCGATACTCAACAGCTTTTTCCAGCTCGGCAACGGATATTACTACGCAAGATGGTTCTATATGCCTATACTTATATTTGCCATGATGACTGCAAGGGTACTCGATGATGAAGAAGCGGAAGTTATGCCTGCAATAAAAATCAATGCCGTATTCCTTGCGGCATACGGAATAATTGCTTGCCTGCCTGTATGGAGAGATGACGGGGTAAAATATTTTGAATTTGCAAGCGACAGACTTTATTTTTTCCTCTGTCTGGGAGTTGCAATAGCAAGCCTTGTTGCAGCAGGAATAATTTTCAGTTACAGAAAAAATAACCGCTGTACGGGAATCGGTACAGTATGGGCAACAGCATTCACCTGCGTGGTATGTACTCTTACAGCCGTCCTTTATGGTGCGGAAAGCCGTGCGGAATCGCTCAAATATATCGAATGTGCCATAAAGGGAAAAGACGGTGTTTATGAAGAAGTTTCCGAAGATAATTTCTTCCGTGCCGATATATCCAATGACTGCGACAACTATACAATGATATGGGGTCTGCCGAATATGAGGGCATTCCAGAGCGTTGTAAATACCTCTATCATGGATTTCTACAATACGCTTGACATACAGAGAGATGTTGCATCAAGGGCGGATATATCACATTACACTCTTAGAGGACTGCTTTCGGTAAAATATTATTACAGACAGAAACTTTCCGATACATGGTATCTTCAAGGCATAGGAGATGACTATATTCCGAGCGATTCTCCCGAAGATGAAATAAATCCCAACTATGCAAATATTTCAAAGGAACTTACAGGCTTTGAATATGTGGGCGAAAATGAGTATTTTGAAATATATGAAAATAAACTCTTTATACCTGTCGGATTTGCCTATGATACATATATGACAGAGAAAAATGCGGAAAATATGCCGAAAAGAACCTGCGAAAAACTCCTCATGAAAGCCCTTGTCCTCAATGATGAACAGATAGAAAAATATCACGATATAATTGAAGAAGTCCCCGAAACACTTGTATCAACAGTCACAAGGGATTCATATGAGATATTCTGCAAGGAAAAACAGGAAAAATGTTCAAGTTCATTCACATACGATTCAAAGGGCTTTACTTCCGAAATAACCCTTGAAAAGCCTCAGCTTGTATTTTACAGCGTGCCTTACAGCGAGGGCTGGACTGCGGAAGTAAACGGTCAGCCTGTTGATATAGAAAAGGTATCATACGGCTTTATGGCTGTAAAGGCTGATGAGGGCGAAAATAAAATAGTTTTCCGCTATGAAACCCCGGGGCTTAAAATAGGAATCGTAGTTTCAGCCGCAGGTATTGCAATGCTTATAGCATATGTTCTCACTTGCAAAGTTTCAAGGAAAAAGAAAAATTATTACAGCATAAGCCATACATATGACTATACTTCATATCAGAAAGTAAGTTCTTCTGAACAGTATATCGAAAAATTATCAAGAAAACGGAGGAAATAATTATGCATTTACAGGAAAATACTCTCAAAAGCGATGTTATCTATGAAGGTCCTATCTTCACTATAACCCATGATACCGTTGAACTCGAAAACGGAAACCGTACCATAAGAGATGTTCTTCTCCACCACGGAGGCGTATGCGTTATACCTGTAACCGAAAACAACGAAATTTTCCTTGTAAAACAGTTCCGCTACCCTTTCAGGACTGTCACAAGGGAAGTCCCCGCAGGTAAACTTGAAAAAGGCGAAAATTATGCAGAATGCGGAAAACGTGAACTCCTCGAGGAAACAGGCTGTACCTGCACTGAATATATCTACCTCGGAGAAATGTACCCCACTCCTGCATATAATTCCGAAATAACCCATATGTATCTTGCCAGAGGTCTTTCATTTGAAAAACAGAACCTTGACCCAGATGAATTTCTCGATGTGGAAAAAATCCCCCTTTCAGATGCAGTAAAGCTTGTCATGGACGGAAAAATAAAGGACGGAAAAACTCAGATAGTCATTCTCAAAGCCGCACGCATACTCGGAATATAATTTCAAGGGAACGGAATCATTCCGTTCCCTTTTTGCCTTTATTACCAAATTAATTGCATAGAAACTGTAAAATATTCCCACTAAAATAATTGACATTGTTTATTTATCATGATATAATTAATGTGTGTCTAAGCCTTCCGCATAGCCTCTATTGATTTTTCATAGAATATAACGGAGGGAAATTTCTGTAAATGGAGATAGTGAAATTGTTTAAAACAGTAAATAATATCAGGATAAATTATGAGGAAAAAGGCGAGGGCGATTTGATAGTCCTTCTGCATGGCTGGGGCAGCAATATAAAACTCTTTGCAAATCTTATAGAATTACTTTCAAAAAAATATAAGGTAGTCGCTATGGATATGCCCGGTTTCGGCGAAAGTCAGGAACCGCCCTCAGCGTGGGAAGTAGGGGATTATGTCGATTTCGTCATAGATTTCCTTAAAGACTATGACAATAAGGAAGTTATGTTCCTCGGACACAGTTTCGGAGGCAGAGTTATCATAAAGATGCATTCAGACGAAAAACGCAAAAAACTCCCGTTTAAGGTAAGTAAAGTGATACTTGTTGACAGTGCGGGAATTTTACCGCCGAAAAATAACAAGAAAAGTTTCCGTACATATTATTATAAAGCCGGCAAGGCATTTCTTTCAACAGGTATAGTTAAAAAATTAGCTCCCGATGCACTCGAAAATTTCAGGAAAAAAATGGGAAGTGCAGACTATGCCGCTGCATCTCCATTAATGCGTCAGGTGCTTGTCAAGACCGTCAACGAGAATTTAGAACCGCATCTGCCGAATATAAAATGTCCGACACTTCTCATATGGGGCGTGAATGATACCGCCACACCTCTTTCAGACGGTGAGAAAATGGAAAAACTTATTCCCGATGCAGGACTTGTAAAGCTTGAAAATGCAGGGCATTATTCGTTCCTTGAACAGCAGTACACTTTCAACCGTGTAATGAGTTCCTTCATGAAAATAGAGGATTAATTGTTTAAATAAGGAGAAAATATGAGTATAGTTATATGGTTTATATATGCGGCTGTTGCACTTGCCGCAATAATATTCATGGGACTGCGTGAGTTCCATATGTTACAGCTTAACGGCTACAAAACCCCCGAACATTCATGGTGGATGAAGAAAAATTACAAGAGATATATTTTTCCCTGTATTTTGTTTCTT